>ERZ791724.324-NODE-324-length-41402-cov-14.413452_pt1 | contig 41402 bp, 66 predicted proteins | sample MGYA00510044_ERZ791724 | MGnify/ENA primary metagenome ERZ791724 (study PRJEB30046, sample SAMN00715140) | human gut metagenome | study: EMG produced TPA metagenomics assembly of the A metagenome-wide association study of gut microbiota in type 2... | reverse complement strand
CCGGATGAACCAATCTTCGCAGAGTTCCCGGATGAACCAATCTGCGCATAGTAACCGGATGAACCAATCTTCGCAGAGTTCCCGGATGAACCAATCTTCGCAGAGTTCCCGGATGAACCAATCTGCGCATAGTAACCGGATGAACCAATCTTCGCATAGTCACCGGATGAACCAATCTGCGCATAGTAACCGGATGAACCAATCTTCGCATAGTCACCGGATGAACCAATCTGCGCATAGTAACCGGATGAACCAATCTGCGCATAGTAACCGGATGAACCAATCTTCGCAGAGTTCCCGGATGAACCAATCTTCGCAGAGTTCCCGGATGAACCAATCTGCGCATAGTAACCGGATGAACCAATCTTCGCATAGTCACCGGATGAACCAATCTTCGCAGAGTAACCGGATGAACCAATCTTCGCATAGTCACCGGATGAACCAATCTTATTTTCGCCGGCATCTCCTATCTCTACAGTCGTTTTTTCGAGAACAAAATCAACGCACGTCTTAACAAATCCGGCAAACGACAGCTTTGCACCTACCTTCAGCTTGGTCGTGCAATATTTCTTATTATCGTTTGTATCTGTCTCAGCAAGAGCTTCAACTTCCGCAAATTCGTTCATACTTCCTTTTTCATCTACGAAGCCGTAATAATCAAGAACGTCAAACGGATTTTTGCAAAAATGCATCCCATTTTCACAAATTACGGCTTCTTCTTCTTCAAAAACAGTATTCTCTGCATATTGTTTTCCTTTGCATATAAGACCTTTTTTAAATCCTTTATATCCTTTCATGCTTTACTCCTCTCTATTCGTTCAACGATTCGTCCTGAACGCTCTCTACTTCCTCATATTCTCCAGCTACTTCATCAGGAGCGACCTCAGACATGTCAACGCTGATGCTGCTCTTGATCGTTTCATCATTGCTGACAGCTCTAAGGATGTCTGATCGGAGAGGTGCATATTTAAGGCATTTTTTTATAACCGTTTTCTTCGCCATTTCTTCAAAATTTGACTTCCACAGGCTAAAGCTGCTGTCGTATGACTGGCTGTATCTTCTTGCATGAACATCAATGTCATCCTTACTCATTACCTCAAAGCCGTATCCGCCGTTCTGGGACTTCCACAGGGCATAGACAAGGATTAAGTTGCCTCTATCTGTTAATGCCGGCTTATGAATCAGCTTCGGCTCAAGACCTAACTCATATTCAAAAGTATCATTTTCATAGACACACTGAGCTTGCACTGTCTGAATATTTGGATTCCTATAAACAAGGTCAATTAAACCTTTATAGCCAATCTGAAATTGGCATTCCATCTTTCCATGATGCCTATACGGGATAAGGTAAGCCTGACCGAGTGGTGTGTTCGGCTCAAGGCCAAGCTGTGCAGCATTCATCATAGCGGCCAAAAATGTTACGGGAGAGCAATCACGAAGTTTTACATTGTTATTTAAAGTGCTGAGCGCCATTCTTGTAAATCGTTCAGGAGTGATAACCTCTGGAAGTGCGTTCTTGATCTCTGGCGACATGACCTTGATCATGTCCTCAATCTTCATGTTTTTTGTGATTTTTACATCTTTTGACTGTCCTGCTGCCTTTTCAGCTAAGGCTGTTTTTAAATCTGCCATTTTTATTCCTCCTGTAAATTCTTAATCAAAAAGCGTCTGCTTTCTGTCTTGTTTGAATAACCTTCATAGATTGCTGGAAGCTCTTTTTTAAGCTTTTTGCTATCTAACCTATTAGAAGTCGTCGTCTTCCATGTTACGCGATAATTGTTAGACTCAGCGCGCTCAGCGTCCTTCATGTAGAGTTTAATATCTTGTTCAATCTGTTCTTTTTCTGTAGTCAGCTTTTTAACAAGCTCATTGATCTCCATGATTCTATCTAACTTTTCGTCGTATCCGTATAATTCAACGGTTTCTATGTCTTCTCTGCTTATTGGATAGAACTGCTTGAGCATGTCGCTATATGCATCGCTTCCGTCCGGATCCGGGATGTCATTGCCGATGATGTAGCTGTTCCAGAATCTTTCTTCTATCGATTCAAGAAATTTGATCGCATCATCATCTCTGTCTATTCTCTTCCAGACAAGTCCGCCGCCTGCACCCAATATCAGGCATGCGATATACCAGTGATCAAGTCCTGTCACTGCCATATAATGCAAGCATTGAGCTTCATAATGTGGTGGAATCTTTCCGTTCTTCCACTGATCGGCACCGTAAGCGCTGCATGTCTTGCATTCGAGTCCTGCGGTCTCTCCGACGACCAATCTGTCGACGTTCGCCAACATGAAAGGATATTCGTCATGCTGGATGATGTAATTGCAGCGCCTAACCTTCTTTCCTGTCTCCTCGCAAAAACGCTTTGCGACGATGTCTTCAAAGTCTCGCCCCTGTCTCATTGCTTCATTGTCAGGTTTCGGCGGAATCTTGCTTTTTTTGTCAGCCCACACCGTCACCGGCGACACATACGGATTGAGACCGCAGATTGCACCGGCATCAGATCCGCCGATGCCTTTTTTTCTGTATTCGAGCCACTTTTCATGACTCATTTCTCTGGTTGATATTAGATTTTTCATTTTCTTCCTTTCTCAACGCCGAGGATCGTAAACAGAACGTCTTGCGTGACAGTTGCTTTGTTCTCAAAAAGTTCTGTCAAAATCATCATTTTTGTGTCTGATCTGACAAGATTTTCGAAATCTTCAACATAGATTTCAACAGTCTCTTTCAAAACCGGCAACGCTGTGATATAATCACGATGAGTGATTTTTTCATTTTTTTCGGCTGACTGGTTGGCGGACCAGTTGGCCTTTTCATTTTTGATAACCATTTTGTTTCCTCCTAAACTGATAAATATTAATTGTCTTCAAAATCGCCTCTCCATATCTCGTATAAGAGAATGGCAATGGATACCAGCAGGATGACCGCCGGAATTGACACAATAATCTTGAAAACCATTGAATTCAAAAGTTTCAAGATAACCGCCCACACTAAAGCAACTAGGGTCCCCATGCATACGCACGGAGCAGAAAGCGCTATCTTGTAAGCAAGCTCATCAATCCACTTGTCATTTCTTCTATTCTTCATCCAGACCTCCAATGCTGCTTGCAGTGGATCCGAACCAGAACGCCCCAAAGGCACAATATAATGTGAATAAAAGTGTTGATAGGTTAAAGCTCGTATTCACGAAGATACAAGCCGATGCGAGGAACGCCAGAAGATGCATACCACACGCGACCTCACACGCTTCCGCTTTGATCGGGCTGATAGCCGGGCGGTCGTCCACCTCTTCACATTCGACATAGATCGTCTTTTCTCTCTTCTCCCACTCAGGAATTTGCAGCTTGCTCATTTTTCTCCATCTCCTTTTTCTTTCTTCTTTCTTCCGCCGCAATAAGCGACGGCCCTATTCTCCGCAGTGCCCTGCGAATATTTTCATACCGGCGTTCCCTCTCTTCCGGTGTCAGTATCGGCCTGTAAAGATAGACCGTACAGTTATCGAAATGAAGCACGTTTGCAAGATAAAGCTCGTCATCATTACCTTTCCGTTTCATGTGCTCACCATCCTTCCGATTAGCTGGCAGCCTTCAAAAACTTATTGATGAAGTACTGCTGACCTTTGCCGGTTACCTTGGCCGTTTTTACAATCTTAGTCGAACCATCAGGGTGAAGGACTGTCGTTTCTTTCGTTGTCAGGACACCAAGGTCGACACTCTTCTGTGTCGGTGTGTTGTAGTCCGTGCCTTGTCTCTTAACAAGATAGCCGTTGTCTCTCATCCATGCGAACAATCGTTTTGCTCCGATATCAATGCCATTCTGTCTCAAAAGCTTCGCAAGCTCTCCGATCAGAATAGTTGTGTGGCTGGCACTTACGGCATCAGCGAAAATTTCCTTCGGCTTCATTCTCTCGATATCCTTATTCTGTGCCTCGATGGTCTTCTGCGCTTCCAGAACTGCCAGAGCTAACAACTCCTTACCCTGCGGCATTGTCATCTGATAACCACCTGTCTGGCGGATGGATGGGAGAACTTCATCAAAAACCCATTTTTCGAACTTCTCTGCTGACGGGAGCTTACTTCTCACGATGAGTCGGTAAACGTCACCCTCTGGAATGAAACTCGATTCCTGATTTCTTCCGATGGAATCGGTGACATGGTGTTTTACCACCCCACGACAATGCTGCTTAAGCGCATTAACTGTGTCCTTATAGCCTAATGCTTCTGCTACATCCTTGCCGACAAAATACGGCTTTCCGTCAATCTCCAAAGCTCTCACTTTGCCGAACTCCTGATTCTCAAAAATTTTAATTTCGTTCATGCTATGCCTCCTATTTTAAATCTTCAATTTCCATGCCCAGTGCCTGAGCAATTTTATAACCTGTATTATCATTGCAAGAACGTCCACATGATATGTTACTAATTGTTGCACGGGATACTCCGCACATTTCAGCCAGCTGATTCTGTGTCATGTCTCTTTTCATAAGCTCAACCTTTAATTTGTATCTGTCGATAAACATCTCATGTGCCACTTCCTTTTTTTTATCTTTCACAGCTCCTTTTTCATCACCATTCAACCAATCAACGAACTTTTCAAGATTAATCAAATATCGGCCCCTGCCGACTCTCACATAGCATATTTTGTTTTCAATGCATAAACGGCGAACAAAATTATAATTGAATGCAGGGAACCGCTCTACTATCTGCGGTATTGTCAGCATTGTTGGAATCTTCTGATCTGTCATTATAATCACCTTACCTTTCCGGCATAATCACAAATTATGCACCTCTTTCTTTCTGCTCTTTATGTTCTGACTTTGCGAATTCTGACATTATTCCAATCATTGCTGCCGCTCCTTGCAACTTGTAAAGATAGGTTATGTCATCGACCTTATCACATTCATTCAGAATGTCATCGTAAATACGATGGCGCTCAAATTTTGTTATTTTCTCAGCCATTCAAAGGCCCCCTTTCTTATATTTTTAAATCCGGCGCTTGCTTTGACGCTACGGCTTAACCGGCACCGGTTTGATTATTCAAATTTAATAATTTTAATTCAAATTCCGTAAAAACTGCTCGATCGCCAGTTTGAATGTTTCCCATCCGTCCTGACAGCTTCTGTAAATGTTGTCCCATGTGCAAATAGTTTCTTGTAATTCGCCACACATTTTTGTATTCAATTCTTCTTTCTTAGATGTCTTCATGTTTCTCCTTTCCGGGAGGCCTGCCGCCTCCCATTCAATTATTTAATTACACACTTAATTGAGTACTGCGGAACCCCATGAGGAAAACCGCCGCCACATCTCAGATCATTCTGATTGTGTGCGTTCATCGCGTCGATGGCGTTCTGCGCATCTCGTAAGCGCTTATGGGTTTCAACCTTTACAGTCAACCCATCTTCAAATGTTGCCCATACTTCATATCTCTTTTTCATTTTATTTCCTCCTTGTGGTTGTTTGTTCCTTATGGTTACATTATAGTCTCGTTACGTTACTTTGTCAATACATTTTTGTAACTTTACGTAACTTTTTTATTGACTTTTGTATCATGATGATGTATTATAATATCAGAAGGAGGTGAACAGATTGGCACAAGGCGAGCGGGTAAAAGAAATCCGCAAAGGACTCAATTTGACGCTTGAGAAATTCGGCGAAAGAGTAGGCGTAACAAAGCAGACTGTCAGCCGTATTGAAAACGGGGTGAACAATCTAACCGACCAAATGACCTTGGCAATCTGCAGAGAATTCTCAGTCAATGAGCATTGGCTCAGGACGGGAGAAGGCGAACCTTATATAAAAGGTTCAGACGACGAACTGGCTGAGTTAGTCGGTCGTCTCTATAAGGATAAAGGCTCTATGCGATATAAAATGTCTTTGGAGCTTTGCAGATCAATGGAGAAGATGACAGACGAACAGCTGATGGCGTTCGCTGAATTCGTCAAAAGGCTTGCTGAAGCGGCAACGCCAGAAGAATGATAGTTGGGAATCCCCGGATTGTTCCGGGGCTATTCCTGATATATAAAAGAAAGGAAGTAGAGGGAACATGAAAAAGAAAATCACTGCAGCAATGATGGTTGCCGCTATGTCTATGTCTATCATGGCGTGCGGCAGCTCATCAGATGCACCAAAAGAAACGCAGGCACCAGCCGCGACCGAGGCAGCAACAGAAGCTCCTGCAACAACAGAGGAGGCTACCACAGAAGCTCCTGAGACAGAAGCAGCCGATGACGGCACTATCAATTTTGAGACAGACAAATATGTCATCACATATTCGAAGCATGAGATTGGAAAGGATATGGATGGAAATCCATGTCTTCTGTATTATTACACATTCACGAATAACGGCGACGAAAACACAAGCGCTATGGCTTCAGCGCAGATTCAGTGCTTCCAGAACGGTGTAGAAAACGAATTGGCTTATATAGACTATGAAATTCCTGAATATGAAAATTATATGAAGGATATTCAGCCAGGAGGATCTATTGACGTTTGCGAACCGTTCGAGTTGCAGGATACAAGTGACGTAGACATTGAAGTATCTGATTGGATTTCTTTCGACGGTGCAAAAGATACACAGTTAATCACAATCGAAGAGTAACAGCATTGAGGTATTACAGCTAGACAAAAGGCCTCTCACAGTTCGTGAGGGGCCTTGTTGCTTTTAGATCAAGTTGATTATCAACTTGTAGATGAAAAGCAGCAGCGAGCTGTCTTCTATCTCGTCAATGTGCTTCTTAATGTACATTTTTAGGTCATCGTTACTCATATACTATCCCGCTTTCTGAATCGCTTGCCAATTTTGCTCGCAAGCTTAAAAAACCAACACGTTCGTTCATCACGAGGCTTTCTGAGCCTCGACAATACACTGTGAACAGCCGTTACGGTGTCACAGTCCGCATCAAGGAGCATCTGCTCAATCTCCCTGATCTGCTTCTTCTTGTTCATGTGCACCATCCCAATCATTTTTAACGTTTCTATATATTAGTTACGCTTATATTCTATCAAATCAGTCGGATTTGCATAATTATCAATTTAATGCAAAAAAGAGGGAAATAATTTACGCTTAAGGAAGTGCTTTTAGATGAAAAAATATGACATTTCGGAAAAGTTTGCAAAAATGTGGAGGACATCAAGGGAAGCGGCTGGAAAGAGTCAAGACTACATGGCAAAAGCTCTGGGAGTAAGTAAAAAGACGGTCCAGAACTGGGAGAACGGGACGTCTTGCCCGTCTCAGCAAATGGGTTTTGAGTGGTTCATGGTTCTCGGTGTCCAGCCGATGCCGTATTATTTGAAGCTTCTCTATCCGTACGAATTTGACCGGATCGAACCCGGTGCGAATAAAAAGGATGTCGGGATTGCGCTTCTGACGCTTGTATCTAATCTAACTGTGGATCAGAAACGGAAACTTCTATACATCCTGCAAGGCTGCCACGGATCGTCCCCGATCTGTATCCTAGAAATGCTGACGGCCTACTTGCAGACACCGCTGGAATACAGGTTAAACATCGCCGCAAGCATAGCGATAAGTTATGAAGTGTCAGAATCGAAAGACATCTTGAACAATCCGGCACATGTGCAGCCGAACATGGATCTTCTGAATCTTGCGATCAAGCGGGGACGGCAGGCAGTTATTGACGGAAAAGGGTGTTACACAATTGTGCTCCCAAACGAGAACGAGATTGGTGAAAAAGGGAAAAAATAAAAGCCCCGTTTGGCGCCGGGGCTTCTATCGAAAGGAGTTTCTACATGACATAAAATGTACGAAAAATAAGCATGTAGCTAAAGATAACTGTATGTATTTGATTACAATAAGAGAAAAGATGAAAATTTACCTCAATTTTTATTATACTGTGAAAATTAAAAATTACAACAAAAAAGAGGAAAAATAAAATGTACGAATATTATATCTATCTAAGAAAAAGTCGGGCTGACAGTCCTCTTGAATCTGTAGAGGATGTACTTGCCAGGCACGAAACTATGCTTCAGGAACTGGCACTGAAAAAGCTCGGCTATCGCATCCGCGAAGATCACATTCTTCGCGAAGTCGTATCTGGTGAAACTATCATTGAACGTCCGAAGATGATAGAGCTGCTGCGGATCATCGAAGCTGACAATGTTAAGGCTGTTCTTACTGTCGAACCGCAGCGACTCACAAGAGGCGATCTGGAAGACTGTGGAAAGGTCGAAAACGCTTTCAGGTATTCGAACACGCGCATTATAACGCTTCAGATGGAATACGACCTGTCGAACAAGATGCAGCGCAAATTTTTTGAACAGGAACTAATGCGAGGGAACGACTATCTTGAATACACAAAGGAGATTCTTTGGCGTGGTCGAGTCCTGTCGGCTCAGAAGGGGAATTTTATCGGCAGCATACCGCCATACGGTTACGAAAAGGTGAATGACGAAATCGGCCCGACACTGGAAGTCGGTGAGTTCGGTTGGGTCGTAACGAAAATTTTTGACATGAAATTTTTTGAACACAAAAGTCTGGGACGAATTGCGTTCTATTTAAACAGCATAAACGTCAAGCCACCACGTGGCAAAAAGTGGGAGCGTTCTTCTGTGAGTTTCATTCTTCAAAATCCTCATTACAAAGGATACGTCCGTTTTGCATATACAAAAACCGAATTTTCGTATGAAGACGGGCATCTTGTAAGAAAGAAAAGCACGGCCGACCCCGAAGACGTTGTATTGGTAAGAGGAAGACACAAAAGCCTTGTAGAAGAATATGTATATGACGGTGTGCAAATAATGCTCAAAAACGACCCTCGTGCACACATAGATCACGCAATCAAAAACCCTCTAGCCGGACTGGTATACTGTTCTGAATGTGGCCGGTCAATGACGCGGCACCCTTATCATGGAAACAAAAAGGACCGTATAGAATGCCGGACAAAAGGGTGTGGAGGAAAGTCTGCATACCTGTACGAAGCGATAAAGAACGTCTCCAATTCGCTTGAGTCGATTTCTATAGAGTTAGAAGCGAGAACAAACAGCAGTGATTCGGACGATGACAGCATTTACGCAAAGCAGATACAGAGGATGGAAGATGAACTACAATCGATGGCAGAGCAAGAAAAGAAACAATATGACCTACTTGAAAAGGGAATCTATTCGGAAGATGTTTTTTTAGAGCGTAACAGCTCTATCAGAGCGGAGATGAATGATCTGAGTCAAAAGATAGACGCATTAAAGAAGAACCGGCCGAAGCGTATAAATTACAGCGATCAAGTTATTAGATTACGAGCCGCAGTCGATGGCCTCAGGAACGATGATCTATCAGCGGAAGAAAAAAATATACTTCTCAAAAACGCTGTGAAGAGGATAGATTATATATTTTTAGGCAGAAAAGAAAAACCATCATACGCGCTCGATATAGAGCTTTTAATTTGACGCTTTCAGATATACAACATGAGTATTCGGATTCATCTGCATAATCATGATGTATATATTTTTTCATCTTTTTTCGATTTAGCTATTGACTATTGGACACCAATATGGTATAATAAAGACAGTTAAAGAAGAGAAGCAAAATGAGGAGAAAGAAATGAAAGAAGGATTAGCAAATGTTAAGGAATGGTTCATCGACAAGCAGCAGGATACAGCGACAAGATACAACTGCTTTATTGATATATTCACAAGAGACGAAGATGGTAAAGAAATAGCAATAGACGGATACGTTACAGTGTCTTTTGAAGAAATCATCAAAGAGTCGGAAAAGGCTGTTCAGGTTGTCCTGAGAACGGGCGACGTTGTCGGTTCTGGCAAAGGTTGGAAAGTATGGATCCCGAAGTCGGTTATTAAGGAGGCGTAAAATGACAGAAATAAAGAGAAACGTCATGTTCAACAAGGCCGGCGGAAATGCCGGCAAGAACTCATACACATACCGGCTATCTGTTCCGGTGGCCATGATCGAGGCGCTGGGAATAACACCGGATGACCGAGAGGTCATTCTGAAGATAGAGGCCGGAAAAGTTATTGTAGAAAAAACATAATAAGTTATATGTGGTATAATAAAGACAGTTGAAGAAGAGAAACCAAGGAGGAATAAAAAAATGACAAATATTGAAGTTTTAATGCAGGATGGATGCACAAAGGCAGAAGCGGAAAATCACCTGAAGAGAGGCACAGTCGTATATGAAGAATCTGACAAAGATTACTTCATCGAAGAGTCCGTATCACAGGGATTCACGGAAGAGGAAGCTTTGGACAATTGGAACAATTCGCCACAGGTAGACAATTATCGCATCATGTATGTATTATAAGGCAGGAAAATATGAAAATTTCTGAATTATGGGATACATTCCGATATGAGCTTGATGATCTGAGAGAACAATGCGTTGAAGAAGGGAACGATCCAGAAGGAGATATATTCGATTCGATGGCGGACGAGTTGTACAAAAGATACATGGAAGCCGAGAAAAAATGCGAAGACTACGGCGACTATTATTAGAACTCAAAAGGACGGGATTTAATCTCCCGCCCTTTTTTCACTTTTCAGCCGTTCTACAACAGCCGTGTACTCTTTCGGGTATATGGCCCGTATCGCTTCCATGTGCTCATCCATGACGGATATAAGCGCATCCACAGGCACACTGTAAGCTGCCTTTTCAAATTCAGTCTGAGACTCGTCTAAAACTATCTGGCGCGGATTTGAAGCATAGCTGTATTCATCTATATTCATTGCCCGTTCCGGCTTTCTTCCATTCTGAAGCCCGTCACGGACCGTATAGAGGCACGCCAGTTTTTCGCAGACTGCATAATTTGTGCCGCCCGCTTCAAGCTTCGCAATCTCAGCATTAATCTCGTTCAAATCCACGCCTTTCACCGCCTATCCCTGTAATTCTTCCAGTGCCCTTTTCAAAGACGCTCTATCCGTCTGAGAGAGATCGTCACGGTCCATCATATCTCTGATCTGATCAGAAAGATATTCACGACATCTACTCATTTCTCGTCCGTCTCCCCTGGAATAATGGCCTCGAACATAGTGACGTCCTCTGTTCGCATAACTCATACCTCGGTCGTCCATCCGCATTCCATCACGGGCATATGTGCCGGATGATCTCCAATCGCCGTCCATCGAATAACCGTTGTCGTCGATATACATGATTTTTTCAATGTTCTTGACGGTATCAGTAAGCTTATGCACTGTCTCAAGGTCTCCGGCACTCATTTCGCCTTTCTTAGCAATCTCATCAAGCTCTTTGCAGAGCATTTCTTTCAGGTCATACAATGTATTTTTGTTCATGTTCACACCTCCATTATGCAACTCGCTCAACGATCATGTTCGCGTTGCTGATATTAATAGCCTCTGTGGATACATTCTCTAATGCAACCGTCACGCAGCACCCTCTAGGTACGTCAACATAAGCCGCAACATAGATGTTGAAAAAGTTTTCTACCGCAGCCGGTGTGACGATCGCAGTTGCTGAATTAAGAGGCTCTCCGGCAATTGCAAGAGCTACGGAGATAGCTTCAACTGTGCCGCCTGTAGGTATAGCGATATTGCCGCCAAAACTGACTCTATAGCGGGCTTTGCACTGATTCGTCGTGCCTCTTAGTGTTACGATGCCGGCACCCTCTCTGTGAACAATGCCGCATCCACCTTTTACCGCTGTCTCTGTAAGAGGAAGGTTCTGGCCAGCGGCGACTAGAACTGTATTAGAATTTGTATATTCTGCCATTTTTTCACGCTCCTTTAAATAAAAAGTGGCAGGGCAACACCCCGCCACTTAAGCAGTATCAGCGGAGGAGTGCTGACCATGTCGATATGCGACAAGCTGCCTTATGTCATTATTCAATTAGCATCCGCAGCCTGTGCCGCAGTTGCCGTACTGATAAGGTGCCGGAACTGGGAATGCCGGAACTGGTCTTGGATTGTAGTAAGCAAACTGGCCTGTCATGTACGCTTTAAGCGTATCATTCTGAGCCGCCTGACTTGCTGCAAGCTGTGCTGCAAAAAGCTGCTGGCTCTGCTCTGCAATCTTCGCATCCTTCGCTTCGATTCTCTGTGCGGTCATAGCATCGAGAATTGCTCTTGCGTTGGCGTTCTGATTGTCGATGATGTCTCTCGCTGCTGTATTGACACTCTGTCGTGTCTCGCAAGACTGCTGTGCAAGGTTGTAGTTCACACCCTGAATAGCTTCTCTTGTCTCGCAGCAGCAATTCGCCTGCTGCATCTGCATAGCATTCAGCTGCTGCATTAATCCGGCCTGCTGGTTGGCTCTGGAAATCTCCGCAGACATGAAGCCGTTGCTCAAATTCTGCTGTACCCCGTTCACAAGCTGAGCCTGTCCGTAGAATCCGTCGCACAAGCCATTATTGACGCTGTCAATCTTTCTTTCAATGTTCGCGAAGTCGGATGCCAGGACGTATCCGTCTACTGCACCGCCACCGTTTCTGTTGCCTCCGAAGCCGTTGCCGCCCCATCCGCAAAAAACGAAGAGAAATAAAATAATAAGAAACCATGAACCATCGCCCCATGCTCCATTTTTATCATTACCGCCAGTTACTGCTGCAAAGTCGGCAGGGGTCATTTCACTTGTCGTTAAACTCATCTTTGATCTCCTTTTTAAATTTATTTACAATTATCTGCGCAGATATTGTAGACTTTTATTGAATGTGTTATTTTAGAAACAGATTTATCCACCAAGCTAGAAAGGACTTTTTTATGGAAATTTGGAAACCTATTTCTGATTACGAAAACTTATATGAAGTAAGCAATCTTGGTAATGTAAAAAGCTTAAATTATAATCATACAGGAAAAAGCAAAAAGCTTTCTTTAAAACATCATCGAAGCGGCTATTTAACGGTCACACTTTGCAAAGATGGAATTAACAAAAATAAATCTATTCATATTCTGGTTGCAAAAGCGTTTATTCCAAACCCAAACGGCTACCTTTGTGTAAATCATATTGACGGAGACAAAGGAAACAACACGGTTTCGAATCTAGAATGGGTAACGTATAGCCAAAACACGCGTCACGCAATCAATACTGGACTTAGAAAAGATAGCAACATGCGCGGTTTAAAAGGCAAATTGAACAAATTAAGTAAACCAGTTTTGCAATTTTCAAGAAACGGTGAATTCATCAGGGAATGGCCCTGTTTTTCTGATGCTGCTCGTTTCTACAATTGCAATCCCTGCACAATTGTGAATTGTTGTGCCGGAAGAATAAAATCTTGTAAAGGATATGTTTGGAAATATCCAAAATCACTTTAATAATTTTTTTAATTCTTTTGCCATCGACTGTAGCTGATTCAACTGATCCTGATTCATTTGACCACTTTGCAAAAGGTTCATAACCGCCTGCTTCGGGTCACCAGTGAAAGAATTTTTGAACTGATTGAACTGCTGTATCATCTGCATTGGATTATTCGGAATCTGCTGCATCATTTGCGATCGCTCCTCTCTTTTCAAGAACGCCTACACGTTCTTCTAATGACTTAAGCTGTTTCTCTATAACATTATCCGCATCCGTCCGTTTAGGCTCTGGATTCGGAGTCTGTGCACCTTTTCGGGTGTATTCGAACACTTCCATGTACGGCTTTCCTGTCTGATCTGCTCGCTTTTCGTAGAATACCGGGGCAGTGCTGTCCCACAATCGAACAAATCCGTTCGGTGCTACTAGATAAGCCTGCGCTGCTCCCTCTCCCTGTACCCAGATTCGTTCATCTGGATTGTTCGGCTGCTGCTGAACCGGTTGATTCATCTGGTTGAATGCGTTCTGCATCCGAAGCTGACTCAGCTGATCAGGAACAGGTGGATTGTATCCGCCGCCGAATTGTGGATATTGTGAATAACTATTCATGTTCATATTTCCGTAAGGGTAATTCATGCGCTCTCCTCCTTTTTATGCCAGTAGTACAGCGGAATTTCTAAGCCAGAATCCCACGTGTCGTACCAATCGCCGTTGACTAGTGCCACCACATGCTCGGACAAGGCTAGTATGTAAGTACCTTTCTGATGATCTCTGGCGAAATCTGAGACGGTATATATCTTACCGTATACGTCTGGAACCATCTTCCTTGAAAATCCTATATCTAACAGATATGAGCCCCACACACTGTTGGCTGACGGCATATCGGACATTAACAGACCGTACAAGCACAGCTGCACATAAGTATATTGCCAACTATGTTCTGTCGCCTTACTGATTGCCCGGACTGTACAGTCGCCGACTCTCGCTGCTGTCGGATTGGGGTTGTATCGCTTATACATCGGCATCCCCCTTTCTACTCTATATTTAAACAAAAAAATATAGCGTATCCCACGAATCAGATACGCTATATTTACGCATATTATTTATTTTTCAACTCTTTTGCATAGGCTACAACCCAAGGGATTGACAGGAGCTTGTCTGCGGCGTTGTACCAGATTTTCTGAACATTCCGTACTGAAATGTCCATCACTTCCGCCGCCTTTTCCTGTGTATAACATTCGTCCAGAAGAAGGCTGACAGCCTCTTTCTCTCTTCTGTTCAGCCGTGCCCGAATTATCGCAAATTCGATGATCTGACTGTCTCCGCAATCCCAAAAGTATTTAATTAAGCCTCTATCCATGCTTTTTAAATGCACAATATACAAGACACACGATGTTGAAAAAGGCTGAAAGAGTAAGGGCCTTTTTTAAATGAATATTGCGCTTCTCTGAATGAATAGCGGAAGATAATGCATCTTCTAGCAGCATTTCCTTTGCTTTTTTCATATTCTTGTTTACTTTCTGACAGTCTTAGCTTTTCTCAAACAAGATGGTCCGAATTTCAGATCAGTTGTCTCTCCCTCTGCGACCTGGAACGCCTTAATAGCTGCTACCGTCCTTCCAAGGCATTTTCCGTCTACTCTGTCCTTGTATGTGCCGTACCATTTCAAAAACAGCTGCACCTTCTTAACTTCTGATCCAGCGTCACCTTCACCGATATAGCCTTTTGATGGAAGAGTCGGGAACTCGCCTGTATAAGCCTTTTTGCTTGATTTCTTCTGAACAATCCAGATGACGTTGGTATCATATCTGAGCTTTTCAGGGCTGAAATATCCGGTGTTGTTTCTTGCCCCGGAATCACGCACATAGAGCTTCCCGTCCTTGTAGTCTGTGATGGCTAAGTAATGACCGCCGGATGTCCAAAAATTGTCCTTTGCCCCGTTGACCTTTCCGACCGTCAGGAACACGGCCCACCAATCACCTTTTAATGACTTCATCTTAGCCATTGCGTTTTTCCAGATTGTGCCGCCGGAATGTTCTGGTTTGTAATATCCAACGACGTCGAAGCCGTAATGTTCAAAAGCAGCAGTTACGCCGGCACGGGTCGTACCGGATGAAAAGAAATCGCCGTTTGCGTAGAGCCACTCGGCAACCTTTTTTGGGGTAATGTCCTTGACCAGGTTGGCAACGATGGCTGCAATACTGCAAGGGCCACAGCCAGAAGCAGCCATGGAAATTCCATGCAGTGTTCCCCATTCTTTCTGTTTAAACGTCTTACTCATATCAGTCTATCTCCTCTCTATTCTGCTTCTACTTCCGGAATGCCTGCAACACTTGTCAGGATGCTCACCAATCCAGCCATCACAGCGCCAGAGATGATCATCTTCCAATCTACAGCAGTGATGAACGCGTTAGTCCCGATCAGTGCCACAGCTGTCTGAGCCATCGTCTTGATGGCTCTTACCCCGGCCGCTTTGAACCACTTAACTGTATTTACATCGGGTTTTAATACGCAATTTTTAAACATTCTATACACGCTCCTTTTCCTCTAAATCAGCTATTCGGTGGTTGGCTACACGGACTTTTTCGTCCATTGTAGCCATCTGCTTCTCTAACGCATATGTACGTTCGATGATGCTGTTATGTTTGTCAACTCGCTTGGTGAGCTCGTCAATCTTGTAGGTTATCATCGTTGTGGTCTCATCGTGCTGTTCTCGAATTCTATACTGCTGAAAAGCATTATTGATCATGCAGACTATGATGGCTACCACGCCGGTTATCATTGCTTCGGTCATATCTGTATACCTCAATTCTAAGTATTTGCCTTGACCCCGGCAAGGGAGATAAACTGGATCACCTCCTGAGAAAGCTAGCCCACCTGTTTCTTAGTGATTTGGGGATATATTTTTCCCATACGAAATAATATTCATTGACCTGTTCGGATTCCGTCTCTGTCTCAATTACCGTTTCGGTCTCGGTCTCGCTTTCCGTCTTGTTTTTGAAATATGAATCCGGAATCACTACATTCTCAGCAGCCTTCTTCCCAGCTTCGTAGGCAGCGTCATAAGCTGACTGCATGTCTGGCATCTTTGGAGGGCTCAGCGGCGGCGTACAAGCGAGTGCCGGCAACGCCATGGCCACAACAAGTGCAGTTGATAAAAACATTAGTGTTATTTTTTTTTGCATTATTTTTCCTCACTTTCTTTTACGAGATCTTCACAACCGCTTTCGATTAAGATCTGTTCAACCTTATCTTTCAGAAGACGCGGCACTCTTTTGTAAAGAGCAATCGCTTCTTCTTTTGTTTTTGAATACATAATCTTCTGAGCCCATAACATTGCCATCATTGTTTCACCTCCCTTTCCGAATAGAGATTTACATATTGCATGCTTAAAGTTGTCAAGCATATACAACTTCAGACATCTCAAGTAGACAACTTGTCAGCATCTCAATAGTCTCCTCCTGATCTTTGACCCTTCTCTCTAGCGTCTTTTCTTTCTGTGGTTCGTAGTCCAGATATTTTTCCGGATTTTTCTCCACAGCTTCACGGTTTACATTTTCCGCTTTTTCCCGGAACTGGTGGAAATCATATTCCCAGAACGTCTCTGTCACAGTTGTATACTGCTCTTTTTCCATCATCTGCTGATTTTCTTCTGTAACTTCCTGCCCATTGAGGCAGATTGTCACGTCCACCATTCCGTTGTCAAGCGGCTGCCAGCTGACTGCCGGCTGTTCTGTTGTGAATCTTGCTTTCAATGCTTACCCTCCTTTTCGCGTATTTCATCAGTTGCTCTATTCCATACTTCTTTTTGAAGTGAACGGAATCTGAATTTTTGAACCACCCATAATATGAAATACAGCGGTACGCCAGATCTAGTGCAATCTCCGTGATGCTTTCCGGAGTTTCCGTCATACCTCATGGAGTAGTGTATTTCCTGGAAATGAACATCACGCTCCTTGATTTCCCTTGCCAGATCTTCCGCTGCTCTTTCCAGCAACGGGTCCACATTGCTCCTTTTCTCCTGGATCAGTCTGCTCACAGCCCTGACAGGCAGAGATTGACCAGTTTGATACCCGGCCAGGAATCCTGCCACATCACGCCGTTTCCATTTGTCTGAAAAGCATTCCAGCATACAGGACATGATCCAGTCTTTATCCAGTCGTATATTTTTACAGTATCGTTTCAACTGCTATCCTCGTTTCTTGATACAGGAGTTTTCGGTTTTTCTACTCACTCCGCCACATGGCCTACTGCGCCATGCGCCCGACCAGTCAGGTTCCTTGGATCCCGGCTGACCGGTGTGGCTTCAATCGTATTTTGGGGATATGCCCCACGCACCTGCTTTCCGGCGGCTCTGTTTTTACAGAGCGAAATGTAACGCTGAATTTCAAATATTTTCAAGAAAATCCGGAGACGATATTCCAGTGCGTGCCCGACCAGCCATTGCTCGCATGCAGAAGCCAGAGGCCAGCAAGCGCGCCATAGCCCAAAGCGCCCAGCGCAAGCCACAGAGGAAACCGACCGTTTAGCGTTACAAGTCCGTTATTTATTTATAAGGGGAAAGCCCCTCTGTCAGGCCGTTGCCTGCCATTCACCCCTGGTGCCGTTTGGAGAAACGCCAGAGACGAAAGCCCAGGTCGTGTACGACCAGCCATTGTTCGCAAGCAGAATCCAGAGGCCAGCAAGCGCGCCATTGTTCAAAGTGCCCAGCGCAAGCCACTCTCTCTGTCCAGATGTTTCTGCATCTGTATTCAGTGCATCAGCAAATCCAGTGGTTGAGCCTCCGCCTACTTTCGTAGGAATCATGATACCCAGGTTTGGATCTGTTGTTTCTTCCGTGATATATTTCCAGGATGCCGCTGTATATGCCACCTGTGCGATAGCCTTTTTATAATTTGCCCGCACTGTCGCAATGTTGCTGGACAGTGTGCTGGCGTCCTCGCATACATAGACATCTCTGGCCGGATTCCCGTCCGCACCGGTAACAATATCCATGACCACATTCCCCAGAACCTCATAGGCTCCGATGCAGGTCTCAATGCCCTGGATCTTGTACGGATCTTTCCTATTGGTGTTGCTGTTCGGAGATCCGTCTGAGCCAGCCACCTCATCAGTCGCTCCACTGTGCCATGGCATTGTTGTGATCCATGTGGTCAATGTCGTGTCGAATGCCTCCGGAGCATTCACATATACTGCTGCATTGCTGTCATCCACGTCCTCAATCTTTGTGACTTTGACGCTGTATGCTTTGTTGTGTATATAGGAAAAATACCGGTCTTTGTTTGTGTTTGAGCCAACGTCTCCGATGGATACATATGAGCCGATCACATAACCAGCCGCCTGTGCCTTTGTTAGTACCACTCTCATCACTCCGGTTTCTTCTACCAGGTTCTGGTTCTGATTGCTGTATGAGATACATCCGGCCATGATGCTCTGGCTGTGTGTGGTTGCATATTTAATAATCATCATGAGCTGTCTATAGAACAGATCCCAGCTTGTCGTGCCGCAATAGTGACCGCCCAGCTTGTGCATATAGGTTATCATTCCGGTGTAGCTGACCGGATTTCTCGCCTGTGTTGCCTGGCAGTCATTGGCCGGTGCCAGGCCTTTTGATGAATACGGCACTCCATCAATGTCTCCCGCCGCATACTTGGCATGGATCATGAATGGGCTGATTGTTCCGTCCGGATTGACAGATTCTTTCATCGGATACGGTGTCAGTTCTGTCTGGCTGTCAGAATAATGATATAGGACTGCCTCGGTAGTGTCCTCGATGCCGAACCAGGCGCTCATTGTAACCTCTCCGACCTGCACCTTGCCGTACTTGGTAAATCCAATCTGGCCCTCCAGGGCATCTACATGGTTGAAACCATTCTCGTCTACAGAAAAATTGCAGGTAAAATGATGAAATAGGCCATACTGAGCATAATCATCTCTGCCCTCTGTTCTTCCCACAGATGGCTCCGCAACCATATTCTCATTGGCATTCATTTTCACGCCCACAGGGCTTGTGGAGGTCTCCCATTTATAAATTTTTGTTGTGAATACCTTGCCATTTCTTCTTAGAGCGAAAAAATTTGAAAGTGCATTTTCGATGCCTCCCCCGTTCTGCTTAATCAGATCTATCTGTGTCCGGCCAGCCTCCTCAATTTTTGTCAAACCGGATGAAATAGCTTGTTCAATCGTCGTATTCGCTGCTGATTCCGATGCTTGAATGTTAGATACCGCATCAGCGCCAGTTTTCGTAATATTCGCCGTCTGTGTTTCTCCTGCTTTTTTTACAGATGCTACCGCATCAGAACCTGCTGTGTTGATCTTGTTGACATTCGATGTCCCTGCATCATTTACCTCTTTCAGTCTGGCTGATCCAGTTGAATTGATGCCAGAAATCTGTTCAGCTCCGTAACTGTTGACGTTTTTTATCTGAATAGCACCAGCACTTTCTACGGAAGAAATTGCCAATAATTTTGAAGCGTTAATGGAATCTACCGCATCGGTTCCGGCTTTCATAACCGAATTCTTTTGCACTGTTCCAGCTGTATCAATATCTGACAGCGATGAGGCTCGCTTTAATTCGAGTTCCTTCATAGCCGCTTGATAATCTACCGAGAACTGCGTAACATCGCTGTTGATATCATTTTCAAGAATCTTAATCCGTTCTTCTGTTTCTTTTGCAGAAGAAGCTGAAGACGCGGCACTCTTTGATGACGTAGCTGCTTCATTTGCTGAAGTTTCCGCAGCGTCTCTGGCCGTTTCTGCTTTTGATGCGGCAACAACCGCTTTCCCGACTTCAATTTCAACCGCACTGGCATTATTGCCTCTAAAAGGTTCCCCGGTTGCAGTCTGATACGGAAGGACTACAAGCTTTGCGCTAGTGGTTGTGATTCTCTCTTCAAGCTCTCCTGTAGACTCGTTATAAGCTGCCCCATGCAGCCACACGTCCCATGTTCCGGCGCTCAGGTCAATTCCTCTGTCCTGTGTGATGCCGTCATCCACAAGGGTTACATCCGCCTGATTCTCGCCATTCTTGAAATGCACCGTTTTAGTCAGACCAAGCCAGTCGAGTGAAAAGACGAATCTGGCTGATATATAGTTTTTGCTGTCGCTTACGGTCGTATTTTTCGCAAGCTGAAGAACCTGTCCGGTCACTTTTCCTCTAATCATATAACATGTCCCTTCTATCCAACATTGTTACAACCATTGTCCCATGCAACACTAACTAAAAATGCATGAACTGTTCCGGTTGAGCCTGCAACATACGACGAAACGTTAGACGATGCTGTACGTCCAAAGAAGTAGATGATTTGTCCCGCTTTCAGAGTCACGTCCATATGCACAAATCTGACATCAGCATCGTTATAAGGTAATTCGGCAACTTGTGTGCCGTCTAAACCGTCACTATACAGTTTGTTTGAAGCTGTACTAAGATACACTCTAGCTTTATTACCATTGCCACTTGACGCTGCATTTGTCCATCCGACGAAAGTAAATCTGTATGTGCCATTTTTTGGCGCTATGAAACGGCCTGATCCTAATTTATAAGCGTCACTGCTTGAATTACTTCTTGTAGTGCACATCTCCAAGTGCATCCAAATAGGTGTATTGCCAGCTTCGATTATATCAGGGAGGCCGGCGCCGGAACTGCCACCGGACTCAACATGCTCACCCGCGATTAGATTTCCGTGACAATCGTGTGCTGTATATCCCTGCTTCAAGGACGATGGATTAACCGTGTCATCCGTCAGGTCAATCAGCACATCAGAACCGTAGATAACCTTATTTACTGCCATTTTTGCCCTCCTATCCGATCGTTACAGTCGTCCCGTTTGCGTTTTCGTCTCTCGATATTGGGATAGCATTAACCGTCACCTTCGAAAGGGCATTATAGCCAGAATCAGGCTCGACAACCTGTTCATTTGCTGCCGGAGTCACACTCTTCTGCTGTGCTACAACATTACCGCCGGTTGACTTGATAAGGTCTACGAGCTGCTGATATGTGACCGTCCTTGTTCCGTCCGATGTATCAACAATGAATACCTCAGAGCCGTTGAACTCCTGTATCTTTTCGTAAGCACTGATTTTTGACATGGCTTTCCTCCTTACTGGTCAATGCGACCGATTGAACACCATTCGATCGTTGCCGTTGTGGCACTAGTTGCGTTGAAATACAATGTAAAGCCTTTTGCAGTTACCCCTCCAACCGAAACGCCGTACTTGAGCGGATCGCTCGCATGGATTGTGACAAAAACATTCGGGATAGACTTGTATGCGTTCGGGAATGTGATTTCTTTTTTAACAGCTGTATTCGCTTTCTCCACGGTCATGGATTGTGATCCGCGCTGGATTATAGGAACATTATAGCTATTATCCTTATAATTGAACTGCATTTTGCCATTCGAGTATATTCTAAGCGAAGATTTTTCGCTGCCGTTCGCATCCTGAAGGGCAATCCCGGCACCGATAACCTCTGGATTCCCAGACGAAGAGTTGAAAGAGCTTACCCAGCTCATCAGTGCCGCTTTTGCATTATCGCTGAAAGCCCTCAATGTTCCTTTGAAATCAAGCTTCTTTTCAAGGTTTGTGGCCCTTGTGCCTAACTTTGTGATATCGTCAGAATTCGCTTCTGCCCGAGAATCTGCCGCCTTGGCAATATCGTTTGCAGCATTAACCTCTTTCTGAAGGTTACGCAGATTCTTGATATTCGATATCACTGGCTCGATTTTCTGAATCGTTGAGCCGTATAAAACGATTCTGTAAAGTGGTACCTCTCGAAGCGTTCCGCCTGATCTAATATCGTTCTGAGTTACAGATGGATCAGACGGTGAAGATGATGCTGTCCCTTTTACGATATCAACCGCAAAAGATTCAACGCCGGATGATGCATTTTTTTGATACCTTCCAATAATTAAATCGTTTCTGTAAAGTCCTTGCGACCCCGTTTCAATAGTCACTTTTTCTGTACCATCCGTTCGACAGTGCACACCCTGAATGACGATTTCAAGCTTCGGCAATGTCACAACGCCGGAGGTTGTTTCTTTTGCCTCCGGCATATCAAATGCAAGCACAACGTCAGAGCTACTCAGAAGCCCCGCGTTGAAAGAAGCCCAGTCATCTGCTGTAATGTGTGCACTTCCTGTGTGTCCGGTAACTATTTTTGCCATTATTTATCATCTCCTATTTTGAAAGAAACCGCTGCTATCCCGTTTTTGATTTTTAGAATTTTCTTCGTCACCGGCTCTTGAATCGTGATGCCGGTGATATAATCGCGTCCCGAAACGACGCTGCCAAGCTCTAACTCAATCTGTGAGCTGTCCGAGATAGTCATCGCCTGACTGTCTGATTCGTTGATCTCGTCAAATTTCTTTGCAGCACCGTCAAGCAACTCTGTTTCGCTTCCTGTTGATTCTGATGAACTGTAATCGTATTTATACACTCGGATATCGTCGCCGGTCGGGATGCCTGAAACCTGTTCAATCGTGCCATCTTCTTTTTGATGCAGATACAGAACCGTTCTTTTCTCGAGCTGTCCGCCACCGAGTGCAATTATATAGTTATATTTCAGTATTTTTTTGTCGATGCTAAAATTAAGATCATAGTCCTGCGATATCTCATCATCAACCTCGTTCGGTTTCGCTGACAGTTCAACAAAAAATTGTGCCTCTTCGTTGACCACGCTGATGTCCAGTCGATAGCCTTTAGACTCAAGAAAGGATTCCATCGCATTGAGAATGTAATCATATCTGTTAACTTTATAGTTGCTCACAGAAACTCCTGTGAGGGTGTCAGAGACTTTAAACACGTCTGTATACTGTCCGCCAAGCAAAGCCTTAAGACATTCCGTTAAATCTCCTGAAACATACAAATAAGCTTCTCCGGTCGGTGGCTCAACAACCTTGTCCTTGAGCATTCCCCGGAACGTCTCGCCGTATATTTTTACAATCTCATCAGATGTATCTGACTTAATTCCTTCTATCCGTCCGCCGTATTCTGTTCCGTCGCAGTAGATATAGTGTCCTTTTTCGTAGATTTCTGAATCATACAGTGACACCGGAATTCCAATTTCAAAATCATTCTCACTGCCGACTTCAAAATCAAACGAGCACTTATCAGAGAGATACTTCATGTCGTATCTATCCTTATCGGTCATGTAAAAATCCATGATGTACCCCCTTACAATTCAATCCGATTGTTATTAGAATCAAGAATCGGCTCTCCGCTTGAATCGAGCAAGTAAACGCTCATATCTTCTGTTTCACTGCCACCGGGTGTCGGTTTAGGTGTATCACTGCTTCCGATATTGCCAGTCAAAGATTCCCAATCGGGTTCACTTCGCTTGTGATATAAGAGTACGTCAAATCCAAAATCTCCGGACCATATAAGTTCGTTTTGACCAGGCGGAATCTCTTCGAAAATGCTCTCTTTTTTGTACCTGTAACGCATCGCTGATGTCTCGGCACGGTCCTGCAGAACCTTAGTTATCGTCTTATTAAGAGAATCGATCACAAGGTTTTCGCCGGAGTTAAGACCGACATTGACCTGATACGTATGGCCGCCAATCTTGATCATCACCGGATTAGAGCATGGTCCGTACACAGTGATCTTGAATGCAGCAGGAAAGATTTGAGAATTTGAAACAGTATTCTGTCCAACATTCACCGACCGCAAGTCGACCGGGAGATCGAAAGGGAAATCAACGCCGCCGCTTGCGGAAGTGTTCAAAGCCCCGTAAGAATATAGTTCTTCTTTTATCCAGAACGGTTCATCAGTAACAATTGTCAAATCTGCCTTCGTGAAATCCTTGTGAGCAAGGTAGCTACTGTTCTCGATTGCAGTAATCCAACATTTTAGATACCATTTGCCAATATATATACGTCCTTTTTTGCCTGCTAAAATATCACTTTCGAAAACTTCAAAAAGGTTATTCCGAACAGCTATTCTTTCAGCAAGGGAGTTTTTTACAATCACAACTGGAAGGCTCTTTTTAACGGGTTCCTTATAGAATCCTCCTATGATATTGTTATCATCCGAATACGACCATTCATAATCTCGTATGTCATTATAATTAGCATACAGGCCGCCTTCACCGAAGACGGCCCGTTTACCGTTGTTATTTTCGTAAAAAAATTTATCAAGCATATTTTTTCACCAGTCTTGCAAGCTCTCGCTCGTCAAATTTTATGTTCATCGACCTGAGAGCGTTCACAATCTTGTCATAGAGGCCGTTATTGAGCTTGATCAGCTCCGACAGGATGGCTTCAAGAACGTCATTAGAGCCTTCGGCAGAGGCTTCTCTAATCATGTCCATCAGATGCGCTTCTCCTGCTACAACTTCGTTTCCTGCCTCTCCACCGCCTAACAGATGCCCTCCTGATGCTCCAAAGATTGTTGCATCGCTAAGAATCATTGCGTTATCCATGGCCTTTTTATACCATTCAATACTGAAATGCGGCACGCTCGGTGGAGTCAGGCCAAATTTGCCGGTGATCGACAGATGAGGCAGTTTCAAATGTGGAAGGCTCCAACTGAACTTAAAGACGCCCTTAATCTTGTCGATTGCACCTTTTACGATGTTAAAAGCCTTCGTGAAGGTTGTTTCAAACGGATTTGTAACAGTTGCTACAGTGCTCTTAACTGTCGCTATCGCATTTTTAATAGGAGACGTGATGAAGTTTTTCACATTCGAAAAGATACGACTCACAACGCCTTCTATACCTGCTCCCGTGAATGTTGACTTGATGTTAGATACAGCATTTTTGATGATTCCTTTCGCCTTTGAAGGCAGTGACTTAATGCCGTTGATAACACCGTCAAGGACATTTTTGCCGAGATTCAGCCAGTTAAACGCCGTCCATACGGACACGATAGCTTCAATAATTTTCGGGATATTCTCGATCAGAGTCGGAATGGCCTGAATGATACCGGTCACAAGCATTACGATCAGATCAACGCCGGCCATAAGGATTTTCGGAGCATTTTCGTTTATGATTTCCGCAATATTAATAATAATTTGCGGCACATACTCGATAAGAAGCGGCAGGCTGTTGATTAATCCTTGTGCCAGATTCTTGATTAATTCCAATCCGGCATCTATAACCGTTCCGGCGTTCTCTCGAATGTACTCCGTGAACTGTTCCAGCATCGGCAACACATTTTCTAATAATGTCGGAATGCCTTCAACTAGGCCATCGCTGAGCTTTTTAAGCAACTCTACAGCTGTATCTTTGCCTGTCTCAACGAAGTCTTTTCCTCCGGACTCCCACAGGTTTGACAGTGTTTCAATACCGAATTCAATGACATCCGGTGCATTTTCGACAATAGCCGAACCGATAGCCTTCATCATCGACTGGCCAGCACTGAAGAACGCCGGAACAACTTCTGTCACAACGCCGGGAAGCTTCTCTGCAATGACAGGGCCAATGTCCTGCGCTGCCTCTCCAATGCCCTTGAAAATCTGAAGAATTCTCGGTAATACATTGCTTGCTGCTACTTCTACACTCTCAATGAACTGAGATGTCAGCTCTGAAAGGTCTTGATTCTGATCGGCGATTCCGGTCACAAGATTTTCCCATGATGCTTTTGCAGAATTAACAGAACCCTCGATGGTGGTTGCTGCTTCTTTCGCTGTTGTTCCCGTGATTCCCATATTGGTCTGGACTTCGTGAATCGCATCGACAATCTGGTCGAATGTGATGCCGTCTAAGTCTTCGATAGTATGATTAAGGATTCCCGAATCATTAATAAGTCTGACCATTTCGGCCTGAGTACCGCCATAACCAAGTTTGCATATGTTATCTATACTTTCATTTCCACACGTTATAGGTATAGTTCAGACTATCGCTTCTCCTACTTGACAAATATAAGCGTTTTACAATATAATGAAATAAAAGGAGGATTTTTATGTTTGTTACAATCAAGGATTATCCAAATTATTCCATTAACGAAAACGGTGAGGTTAAAAGTATCTATGTTTCAAAACTGTTAAAACCTCGAACCGCAGGACGCGGTTATTTTTGCTATCAACTCCGAAACGAAAACGGAATTAAAAATGAATATATTCATCGTCTGGTTGCTAAAACTTTTATACCAAATCCAAACAATTTACCTCAAGTTGACCATATCGACGGAAACAAATCAAACAACCATGTAAGCAATTTACGCTGGGTGAACAATTATGACAATATGCATGCTTTTGGATTTGATACACGTGACGAGCTTTCAGCTCAAGCGGTTGGTGTAAAAGTTGTAGCTGTTAAAGGTGATATACGTTTAGAATTTCCTACAAAAAGTGCACTTCTTCGCCATTTTGGATATCAAACAGTAAGAACACGTGTAAAAATGAACGAAGAATATCATTATGGAAAATTAAAAGGGTATACCATCAATTATTTGTAGGAGCCTTCTCACTTAGTCGTTCACGCTAGCATTACCCTTGCGCCCTGTTGTCCCCGCCGGGAGTTCCAAGTCAATCAGAGAAGGTTCGCACATCGCCATTTATTTATGCGGCAAGTGCCCCCATTTTGTTAAGGTTATCTAACATAGTAAAATTAAATTTTGCAAATCCGGAATAGGCGTTCTGGATATCCTGAATATTCGTGCCCATCTTGTTTGCATTGTCCGCCATGTCAGTGATGGCTTTGTCGGCCTCTTTGGCTGCCGCCTTGGTATCTCCACCAAGGCCCTGAATCAATGATGCCGAGAAGCTTGTGACGGTTTCCATGTAGGTATTAGCCGACATACCCGCCGTCTTGTAAGCTCCCGCAGCACTCTTCATGACTGCATCCTGTGCATCCATGAGCTTTTTATATTTCTTTTTCGCCTTTTCTACTGTTGTATCAAGACTCTTCGCATATTCTTCTAGCGATGCACCGCCAGCACCGAAAAGTGTCTGAACACCGCCGGTGAGCTGTTCATAGCTCGAATACGCATCTAATGACTTTTTAGTTAATACAGCAATTCCAGCCTGTACAGTTCCATATGCTGCCGCTACCGTCTTAGCGGTCGTCACAGCAGCTTTCCCGAAAGTGGACGCAATGAAACTGCCAGCCGATTTTGCTTTGCTTTTAGAATCATCTAAGCCTTTGTCATATTCTCCTGTGTCAAGGCTCAGTTTTGCGTATAATTCAAGAAGATTCAAATTTCAGACCCGCCCTTCTCATCAGATCAGCGACAATCTCATCGCCGGAACGGGTGTCTTCTTCTTTTGTTTTCCCTTCTATAACGTCAGCATATCTTTGCAGAATCGGCTCTTTTCTGAAGGCGTTGAGACCACACAGGAGGCTGTCTGTCACATATATTCTATACGCCTTTGTTTCAATATCTTGCTGAATACGGGCTACTGTAAAGCCTATAAACCCTTTAACGCTGCGCCCTCTGTATTCTCCGACGCAGAGCCAGACGATTCGCTGATATTCTCTGACTCTGCTGATGTAAAAAGCCCCTGTAAGTCCTCATCATTCGCAAGTGACACTACGTCTTTTACAAGGCCCATGAAGCCTTTTGAATGCTTGTATTCGTCTACAGTCTGCGTGTTAAGAGCTGCCATGATGACGATCAGGTCTTCCTTATGCTTTTTGATAAGGACCGGAAGGCTTGACTTGATCCGGCGCAAGGCCATCTGGATCGCATTTTCACCTTCCTGGGGCTTTTCCTTTGTGAAAAAATCTCTTGCTGTATCGTCTTCGGCAATGTTCATGATCGGAACAAGGATATCTGCAACGATATCAAGTCCCTGCTCCATTGTGATTTCTGAAAGCTTCTTCATATTATCTCATTCCTTTCTTATTTACCGGCAGATACATACACCTCATAAGGCACTTTGTCCGGTTCTTCGATGCTGTAATGGCCTGTGTATGTGAATGCCATCTGTCCTTTTAATTTGTCGCTTGTGGTCAGCTGAAAACCGCCTGTAGAAAGGGCGTTAATCAGATGAATAGCAATAAAACCGCCGTTTGAATCGTCGTTTTTATCGGAATAATCGCCGACCCACCAGACATCTCCATAATCTGCCAGCTTCACATCATTTCGCGGTGTAATCTTTGTCTCGTCTACGCTGTCGATGTCCGCAACAGCCATGAGCTTTTTGACACTTGCCGATGTGGCCGTAACGTACGTGCCGGATAGCGTGACTTCATGGCTGTCCAGACGCTTCAGTTCCATCGTATTTTTCGGGCAATTGTCGATATCTTCGCCGAAATCCGTAAATGTAAGGGCATCCGCGAAGCTGATACCTCCTGTAGTAGCACCAAGGATGTTACCGATAGTGCCGCTTGCCGGTGTGAATGTATCACACAGAACGCCTGTGTTCATCTGCAATTCCTTAAATGTATTTTCGGGAATTTTTGTGAATTTCATTTTCTATCACCCCTTCAAAAATTCAACTGTAATATTAAGTAGACGTCTCTTAATTGATGTATCCCCATCATCTAACAGGGCATTACACCAAGGTTCCCCACGCTTGAGCCATACTGCTCCGCCATCGCAGGCTACTACTTTTCCGCCTCGTCCGATAGCTGCTGCAATCTCATCCGCTTTCTTGTTCGGAATCAGCTCAGAAGTCGTATAGAACCACAGGGATGCAGTTATAGATTGCTCTGCATCTCCGAAGAAACTGTCGTAATAATCGTATGTCATATACGGAAAAACGACATCATCCGGGACAGATGTCGTAGGATATGCCGTTATTCCAAAAGAATTAAAAAACTTATATAATGCTTCGCCTGTTGTCATTGTGTCAGCTCCCATCTCTCCGCCGTTGACTGTGCGATGTCCAGTGTCGATACAGTCGGAGACATCTTGTCTGAAGAATCAGATGTAATTCGGAACGTTTTGCCGTCAGAGAGACGACGGATCACGTCGTGATAATCCAGATGAACGTTTCTGCTTGTAGTCACTGTGTATACGCTCGTCATGCCGTCATGTTCGGCCTTGCGGGCCTCCATGGTGGTGTTAAGAGTAAGAGCTGCATTGAATTCTGCGCCGTCTGTCCACTCAGAAAGGAAGCCGCCTGCACCGTCTGGTGTACGTTTCTTTTCGACGAAGCAAAAAGGAATCATCATATTTTCGATCAAACTCATTAGACCTTCCTCCATTCGTTTAAGCGACTCGCAAACACATCTTTCCATGTCTGCGGAGAGCCATTCTGATTCGTTGCGCGGGTATATGTGTATCCTCCGAATGACTCACTAGAGTACGGCCCAACATTGCTTCCGCCATACTTCTCTACATACTGTGCGATATCCTCGCAGAGATTAAGGAAAGCTTTCGGAGGCTTCAGAGGAACAATCGTTCCGGTGAACGTCTCATCTTCGAGCTCATAAGGTGGGTACTGGTACACCCCGTCATTCAGCACAGAACCTTCAAGTAAGAAATACTGTCCGTCAAGCAGAAAAGGAAGGTCAATGGTGCCGTCCTGAATCGTATAGGTTCCGTCGATATACTCCCCTGTTTGGAAGTAATTCCGGATATGTCTCATTACCTCAGAAATCATCATCAACCCTCCTCTCTCTTAATTCTTAGGCTGACGCTGTGATTGTGCCCACAACAACGCCGGAAATCATTTCTGCAAACAGTGTCAGACCACTGACGATAACATCTTCACATGTCATCGTTTTGTAGTCAGAATCCTCATGGATACCGATCAAGCCAAGCTCATCGGATGTAAAGCTGAACGCATTGCCCAAATCAGCGCCGTTTACTGGAATATAATAGAGAACAAGGTTGTCCTTCGCTGTTGCGTATACCTTACCCTTCGGAACAGAGCTGTTCATAAATACAGTGCCCATTCCGAGGAAGTTTTCAATATACGTCATTCCAAACGCTGTCTGTGTAGTGATCGTTGCTGTTGCAAGATAGTCAGCGATATCCAGCGGATTGATGAAGTATACTGCTTCGATAGCATTGTCTTCGAAAAGTGTCTGCAGCTGCCCCCACGTCTGTGCAAGTGTCGCCTGAAGGCCTACGCCTGTAGAGGCTCCTGTTCCTGTACCTAAAAATGTAAAGAACTTTGTACGAGTGTTATTCTGGATGTCCTTCATCATTCTGTCGGTTGTCAAGGTCACCGCCTGGTTAAAACCAGATCCAATGATAGCCTCCGCTGTTGTAGCCTTTCTCCACTTTTCCAGTGTGATTTCTCCATAATTAACCACTTTCATTTTGTACTTAGAAAGTGGAATCACTTCACCTTCGGCAACAGTTCCGCTCGCAAGGGTACCAGTTGCTTTGTATGTCTTTAAAACGCTTCCGGCCTGTTTAGCGATTTTTCTAGTCACGCCGAGAGCCTCAATGAGCTTCCTAAGATTCTCTGTGAAAAGCTCTGTGAAAGCCATCTCCCTAACCTGAGCATCTGCCAGATCGGTAGTTTTAATCAAATTTGTTTCAGTAGCCATTTTTTAATCTCCTGAATTAACACTATTAGTTGTATAGAGCTGAGGATTCTCGCGGATACGTTTCATCATTTCTGCTGTTGATTTGACGCCCTTTCTTGCCTCTTCTCTGCTTGTATATGATCCTGTTCCTCCGTCATTTTTTGGCGGATTTTTAACATCTGCGCCCGTGGTGTTACTCTTCTCGATGAATCCAGACCAATCTGATTCAATCTTTTTCTTCACGTCGGCAGTGTCTTTGATCTGTCCTTTCTCGTCCAGTTCAATTTCATCAAAATTGGTGACTTTAAGCACATTGTCAATAGCTTTTGTACTCACCTTTGACTCTTCAAGAAGCTTCCTGTAAGCCGATTCTTTAGCCGTTCTGCTGTCCTTAGCAGTCTGATCGTCTTTGAATTTTTTGAAAGCGTCGCGCTCGCTTTCGTATTTCTTTTTCCATTCGGAATCATCGCCACCGCCGTTTTTCTGTGCATCTTTCAGATCATCCTGTGCCTTCTTCAGCTGTTCTTTTAAGTCGTCCTGTTCTTCTTTGAGGTCGTCCACCTCGCTGTGCAGCAGGTCCATCACAGCCGTCAGCTTTTCTTCATCTGTCATGTCGGCATCTTTGACGATTTTTCTCAGTTCACTTCTTTTAAGTGCCATTTTTATTACCTCCACTTCTCTGTTAGCTTCGCTTTGCTAACGGGAAAAACGACCGCTGTCCTTTGCAGTCTTTGCTTATATATTAATTTATTTTTTCTGTCTTCAACTGCCAAAAAAAGGGACTCGGCACAATGCCGAATCCCTTATCCTTCCATCATATCCTTGATGATATTTGCATATTTACTTGAATATTCCGTCACGGCCGGTTTTAAAAATGGTCGCGGTCTCATACCGTGTGTCATGTGCCAATTTCCGTTGGCATCCTGATACTTCCACGGTGTCTTTCTTCTGCCGTATGGGGATTGCGTTCCGCTTCCCATTTCAAAATATATCGCATACTCAACGTTTGTTCCGATATAGCAGTCTTTTCCGTCCACGATGTGTGTTACGCTAGACATCAGCCGGCCTGTTCGGGGCGTTGTAGCTCCGGTTATAATCTTTTTCTGTATGTTTTTCTTGGCATACCCTTCCGCAGCCAGTCCAATTTCTTCCAGCGCCTTATTGCACTTCTCTTCGAACAAGGCTTTTACTGCCCCCACATTGTCTACCATCTCGAATCCTGACATCTTACCGCCTCTTTCCTCTTTTCCATGCTGCATATTCTTTTGCGCCGCCACTCCAATGACTCAGGTCAACGGGATCAGAGTCATTGATGCCGGATATGATAGCCCGTGTAGTGCATCGGCAGTTATATAGTTCTCTTGATGTACCGAATAGCATGTCCCCCGGAAAGCGCAGGCCGTTTGCGAACCGTTCCCCGTGCTTAACCCTTGTACCGTCCAATGCCCTGTGGCTGTCACGGGTGCGGTAATCGTGTGTAGCGATCCACTCATCCTGAATCTGTATGCCAATCTTCTCCGCAGCTGTATAGGCTTCGTATGTTCCGCCGTTCTGTGCACCTGTCGTCGCCGTCCTTGCGCTCCTTATCGCAGATGCGCGATTCATTGCCGCGACCCGTTGAAACCTGTCTGACATCTCCCCGATGCCTTCCCCTTGCAGGATGCTTTGCATGAGGCAGGCTTGTAGCTTATTCTTGTTCCATTGCTGATCTTTAGGAATATCAACAGAAGGAAGTGGCAAAAGGCGCGGATTTTTAAGAAGCAAGCGGCGCATAACCGACTCATTCATTAAATCAAAGTCAGCACCCATCTGGATATTAGACATATAATTCTGCGCATATCCTTCGACCGTGTAGGCAGCGTAGTTGTAATTCTCGCAGAAGATATTAATGATTGCGTCTTCTATGTAGCTTGCAGCGATAACGTTTGTATTCGTAAGACGTTCTGCCATCTTGTCTCGAAGATCGTCCCAGTGCTGACCTCTAGCCAACTGGGATTGTTCCCACAGCCGAAATTCGTCGGTTTTATACTTGCCTTCCTGGTAGGCCTTGTATTCCTTTTCCCACCGCTTCGCATACCGGAGGAAGTAGGATTTGGCCTTTGCATTCAGGTCTTTCCACGCCTCTCGATACTGCTTGTCTAGCTTTCTTTCAAGGGCTTTCAGTTCTTCTTCTGTCCAGTCCTCTATATACGACATTATTCATCATCCCCATTGTCACCCCGTCCGCCTTGATCATCACCTTCGCCGGTTTCACCGTCTCCCTCTTCTCCTTCTCCGTTCTTGTTATCTCCGCCAAGATTGAAGCTATTCAGCTGTTCTTTTTCTCGCTTGTCAATCTCTTCGTCGGCCTCTTCCGGAGTCAGGAAAGGCAAGTGCTTAATAATGCACTCATCCGACAGGTAAGCCGCAGCTTTAAGGACCATATCCATTGCTTCGTTCTGGTTCGTGACCTTATTCCAGACGAAAGTTGGCTCATCGTCGATGCCTGCCAGTTCCAGAATTTTTTGTACGAAATCGATAACGTTGTATTCGAAGTCCGCACACTTGTTGTCCTGCGACTGATAGGCTGCCTGAATCTCCTGCGCTGTCTTCTGTGCGGCAGAAAGGGTATTGACATCAAGAGCTTGAAAGTCCTCATAGATGTCCTTTCTGAGTAGCTCAAGCATAGTCTTTCGTGCATCGTAAGGCACATCGAGGGTATGTGCTTCTATGCTTGCCTCATCACCGTCCACGGCAGCAGCATGTACAGACTTCATTCTCTGTATGAACTTAGCCAGGTCAACGTCTTTCATTCCGCCCTCATTCTTAAGGATCCAGTAGAAGCCGGATGTATCATCAATATCATTTGCGAGGCCGGATTTGATAAAATCGTAGCAGTCGATGTTTTCACGGATGCCTACAAGCTCGCTTTCATGCGTATCATTCGCATAGAGGCAGACGATCGGAAGGCTGCTGTAGTTTTCCTCACAAACATCATCAATGCCTTGTACCTCTGTAGACTTCGTGATGATCTTGTAGCCCTTTCTAGGCTGCATAACCTTCGCATCTTCGCTGCCTGTCTTGATATATTCCGTATAGCCTTCATCTTCGTAGAGGGTTGCTCTAAAAATCTTGTTCTTTCCTTCGTTTCTGAACCAATATCGAATACCAGCTCGCAGCTCTCCTGTATCCTCGTCGTAGAGAGGACAGAAGCCCGGAGAAGAAGGGGTGTCTGCATACCCGAAGACCTCTAAATGATCGTAGTTCCAAAAACCGAAGGCACGACCCGCAGCCATTGCCTTTTTTGCGGCAGTCTGCAACTTATAGTCGAAATCTCGACCAAGTTTCTCTTTGTTGTTCTTGTTCTGCAAGGTAACGCCGTTTCCTAGAACATACTGTACCTGCTGTATGATCAGCCGTCTAAAGAAGAGTGTCTTAAGTTTATAGTTTGCGCTGAACAGATCAGGAATCCTACGGCCGGACAGGCTGTACAGGAACTTCTGAAACCGCTCTATCGTCTCGTTATGTTTCGAATAATAAGCTTCCCCAGACCGTGCATTTTTGTATTCTTCCGATTCCATGAAAGAGTTTACAGCATATCGGCAGAAATTTCCCCGTTCAATATCATTTTTGCCGAGCTTCTCTAAATCTTGATACGTTTTCATGTCTCACCTCTATAGATAGAATTCATATTCATTATCGTCCTCCGTGTCATCTCGATTCACAAGCTTCATCGTTTTCACGAAATATCTGATAGCATCACACGAATGATCCGCCTCTTTGACCGGGGCATCCTCTCCTCGCTCGGCTTTCTTTTCGTCCCATCTGTACCCCTGTATCTCCTCGATAGTCTCCTTACAGCATCGTTTCAGGAACAGCAGACGGCCATCCTTAAGCATCACTTGTACGTCTGCGATACCATTCAGGACATCATTTTTCGCCTTCCTGACACTGTATCCCCTCTGTCTAAGCTCTACAATTAACGCACTTGCAGAAGGGTCTACGATAATGTTCCTAGGGCATATCTTTTCTGTGTCGTATTCATCCGAACTCAGCCCGAACGTTTCTTCCATGCCGTCTATAAGCTGTTTGACCGACTTCTGTACTTTCTTTTCTCGTCCACTGTATCGGTATTGGTTCGTGCATACCCATGTGTTCGTGCCTTTCTTTCTGCGCCACAAAAGGAATACAGTTGCATTCTGAATACCAAAGTCACACGATATGTACCAAGGTCCTTCAAGTTCCGGAATATGATCTATAACATGCACATTCTCGTCGAACATGTCGTAAATCGCACCCTCTGCCATCGCCCAGCGTCCCTCTATGTATCTTGCATAGAAGATGCCTACATACATAGCTCGATATCTAGCCTTAATCTTCTCTGTAAGGCTCGGGTTATCGTCCATCGTGAAATGCAGATATAGCAGCCTCTTAGCTTTTCTGTTGTCTATCCAGTTTTTTTTGAACCAGTGATTTGGACCGTCCGGATTGCAATTGAACCAATATTTTGAGCCATCCACAGAGCATCGTCCAGTCGCCTGATTGACGAAAGATTCCGGCATCAGAGCCACTTCATCGAAGAACACGCCGGCCAATGTGATGCCCTGGATCAGATCCTGTGACCTCTCATCCTTACCTCCGAAGACGTAGAAGTTATTCTCCACATCCCCTCGGGATATTACGACAAGATTGTCCGCACGGTGATCCGTCACCCTGTATCCTCTCGACTTTAGCATCAGCTTCAGCCAGAAAAGGACGTTACGCCGGAAGGATCCGATCGTCTTTCCGCACATTGCGAAATTCTGGCCATTAAATGTAGACATCGCCCACATTACGAACGACAAAGACATGCACACTGTCTTTCCGGAACGAATCGCACCATCTGCTATGATTCCTTCACATTCTTTAACCGGTGATCCATCCGTCCACCAGTTAAGAACCATTCGCTGCTTTTTCGAAAATGGCTGGAATTTGAAGAACTGCTTAATCCTCTTCACTTGATCCGTCCTCCCAGTCGCTCGCCGCAGTGTCTTTCAGTGCTTCTAAGAATCCATCGTCGGCAGCCTCTTCAATATCGTCAGCCTGAGCCTTCGCCTTGAGAAGTTCCGTCTGCGCGTGAATCTGTTCGATTCTTGCTTTCTGTTCTTGTTCGTCTAACTCCGATTTGCTATGCTCATTCCACCCGGAAAAGTTATTCCTGAGGCTGAACTGCGCACCGTTGCTGCCTTCCTTATCGAATAGTCTTTGCTCTGTATATTCCTCTATTCGAGTCTTTGCGCGCGTTATCGTGTTCATAAACTCTTTTTTTCCTTGATAATTAATCAATGAGAGTCTCGTCGTAAAACCCAATGCCAACGCCAATCCAGTCACAGTCGGTGGCCTTTGCCTAAAAATAATCGGATTCCCCCACTTATTCAGCATCGGGTTTCCGTCCTTATCTTTCAGCGCTTCGCCATCGCACTCTTTGAAGTAAGCATCAATCTTCTCTTGTATTTCTTCTTTTGTTCTGAATCTCGGCGGTCTTCCGATTGCTGGTTTGCGTGCTGTCATCCCGACACCTCCCTATCGATTTTTTGTTTTTTCAATTTAAACAATCAGCTTCATCGAACGCCTTGAATAGCTTTGGAGACTGAATAGCAATCCAATCTGTGATTGTCTCATCCATTCCCCAGCAATCTGTGCTTCCGCTGCAATTCCACATGCCTGATTCATATAAAAAGGCATGGATAATCTCATGACGCAAAACCTTTTTTCTATACGAATTTAAATCCATCACAGAATCCCTGTCATGTTTTAATTTTGCTATTTTGATTGCATGAATGCTATAATCCATGCAACCGTCAGCGCCTTCCGGCATATTTTCTTCTGATATATCAAAATGTATTGTGTATGTTTTTCCTAAAACACAAACGATCTTATCTTCCGTTTTCTTGAATTCTTGTCTCCCACCCGGATTTTTTTTAGCCGTCATTCAACCACCCCATATAGACAACTTTAGGGCCTCCCGTCAAAGCGGAACAGCCCTTCAGAAAGGAAATAATATGAAACAGTGTGCAACCTATCTCAAGGCGATAGCCATGCCGGCGAATCCGGTCTGCTACTGCTGGTTTTACGCACTCAGCATAATCGTAAGGAGGAAAAACAAAATGTCAAAAGACATCCATCCACGCTCCATTCTACATCCTATATTTCCACTACAACTGCCAATATTTATCTGTAACCCGCTTTCTCTTCTACAACCCTCGCAAATGATTCACACCATCTGTACGCCGTTCGTTCTGATACTCCTACTTCCATAGCAGCCCCAGCGATGCTTTTATTTTTTTTTAAATAGCACATTTCAATCAACCTCATTCTGTCAGCCCCGTCCTCCATCTCAAGAGTGTCGTTGATCGCACACTTAACAGCATAGTAGTGTACAGCTTCCTGTAATGTTTTAGGCTGCTTTCCATCTTTGAAATGCTTGATCCACGCCATAACTTGCGGTTTATAATACTTTTTATAATACGGCATCAATCATCATCCTCCCACTCGTCGCAATCTTCTGCATATTCAAAATTATCCATGCAATCGCACAATATGTTGCATTCGTCTCTGCAATTGCAAATTTTGCAACATTGATGTTTGTCACTTGCATTTCCGATACATTCCAACTTGCACGCCATAACCCCGTCACTCACCCCTCAAAAGCAATGCCGTAATCCGCATGGCGACTCAGCATGTCCGCCCATCTCACCGACGTCCGATATCCGCCATTTTCCATGATGATTCCGAAGAAATCCCGATAGAGGGCACACACCCGCCCTCTTTTCTCCTCGATTCCCGTCATACCGGTTGCACGGACGCCATTGCTTTCATACGATTTTTGTTTGATCACTACCGTCCTGCCGATGTACGTTTCTCTTTTCAGCTTGTCGATATCCTCCGGGTGAATTGCCTGATTTGCCTCCTCATAGCTGAATACAGTGTTTCTGTTGTGTCTCCTGTAAGTTTCCTCACGGCAGATATTATAGACGCTAGATTTGCTCAGAGCGAGCACACAGGCTATATCAGTGTATCTCATTCCCTCATCATGCATGCGCACAATCTTTTTTCTCTCCTCGTTGGTGATACTGTATCCCGCCGGCATTATTTCAACCTCCCATCATCACTTGCGTTCTCCTTAAGGTATTTCTGAATCTTCGGCAGATACCAGAAAATTCTGGAACCCACTCTGACTTTCGCCTCCGCCTTTTCTCCGATGATCTCGGCTGACGATTTGCCAGCTGATAAAACCTCCATGAGCATTTTTGTCGTAATAAGTAATTTAAAATCCATTTTATGCCTCCTATTTGCCATTTTAAGGCGTTTTATTTTAATGCTCGATAATTTTACCGTCCTTTGTATTTCGTCGCTCTATTTGTATCATACGAGCTTCAAGAGCATCAACGTCAATTTCTCCGCTCTGAATTTTTTCGACCAAGCGATTGATCACCTCTGGGACCTGCCTGTGCTTCTGCTCTTTCTCCGCCAGTTGCTCGTACAGCGTCCGGAAGTTCGCCCGATCCGCAGCAATGTTCTCCGACTGACAGATGTTTAAAAACCCGATTCGTTCAACACACTTACGGGTTACCGGCTCAAAGCTCGCCATCGCCTCATCTACCCGGTAAGAGCCGTATCGCCGGATGGCAGCGATCACACTCTCCCAGCCTTCGCCCCAGTCAGGAGCCTCACCGTTCTTGATCTCTGCTGCCTCTGCCCTAATGTCTGCAATCGACGGCGACCACTTGTTTACAGCTACCCACTTGTTCAGTGCCGTTTCTGCCACCGCATACGGAATATCCTGTAACTGCTTAAACCACAGCTCCATGGCCTGTGTGTTCGGCAACAGGTTCTCCCGCGGATAATAAGTCTTTAATGCCATCGAGAACATCGAGAATTCATTCTTGTCCATGTCTTCATTCCCCCTCTGCTGCCCATCTGGCAGCCATGTCATAAAAATCGTCTAGCTGCTGTGCTGTCTTGTTCGGTGCTTGATTTCTGCCACAAGACTTATTGTCATAATTGCCGTCAAGTACTTTCGCCATGTTGGAATCCCTGATAAGCCAGTCGAAGTTTGCTGACCAGTTCCGGCCATTGCCGCCCTTCAAAAAGTCGGATGCCTCCGCTTTCTCGAACAAGATCTCAAAGTCTTCTAGCGTATAAGTCTTAAATCTGGCTCTTATAGCTTTCTTTCTTGCCTCAGAGAGAGATTGAACAGAAGGATATGACACACAGATTTGATTGAAGAGGGCTGCCACCTGCTTGCAGGTGTTGGTGGTGGAGTTTTTTTCTTCTTTTACTTCTTCTTTCTCTCCTATACTGTCCTTAACTATACTACTCTTACCTAAACTAACCTCTCCTATACTATCCTTACCTAACCTATCCTGGGTTGCCATTTGGTTGCCAACTGGTTGCCAACTGGTTGCCATTTGGTTGCCAACTGGTTGCCAACTGGTTGCCATTTGGTTGCCATACTCCTCAATCCCTTGAATTTGCGGCATTTTTTCAGTGTATGATCCGTTATCCTTAATGTCTAAACTCATGAATTCGTCCTCGTACTGGGTCGGACTGTACCGGTCCTTTCGAATCAGGTTATGCATACGCCAGTGCTTAATGACGATCACACCTTTTTCGAATGCGAGCACAAATCTTTTTGCAATCAGCAGCTTCAGATCATCCTCAGATGCCCCGATCATCCGGCAGATCTTCTTCGGGTTGTTGATGAACCCGTCATCATCTGCCCTCATGTTAAGGTGGAAATATAGGGCCTGAGTCGTCAGAGGCATATCAAGAAAAGCGTCAGAATCAATGATTTTCTGAGTAAACATGCGCCTTTCGGCCATTCTTAATCACCTCCTTCATCCAGTCTCATAATCTCTGCATATCCCTGATACAGCTTCATCCAGTCGTCTAATCGCATGGACACAAGAATTTCTTTTCGACTTTGCTTATGAAACACTGCCGGGAGAGGATTCACGCGGTTATTTGAGGCGTCATTTTCGGCCTGAGCCATCCAGTCATATAGCCTCATACGTTCCTGCATCTTTGCCTCGACATGGATGCCAGGAAGGCCGATTACATCAGAAGCATCTCCGGTATTTCCGCAATATTGAGCTGTCCTTCTTGCATTTTCATAGCCGTAACTTTGAAAGATTTTTGACAATTCCCTCTCAAATCTGGCCCCTTTTTGTTTACTGTTCACCATAGTATGTAACATTCCTTTCGTTATTCAAAACGGCAGCTCTGATTCTATGAACCATGCAAAGGTCTTCATTTCCAATCTTGACATGATCCCATGAACACTTTCTACAATCAGGATATTTTTCGACAGAAAACCCATTTTCACACGATATCATGTCATCTTTCATTTTTCTCGTGACTCCGATGGTGCAGTCACACACTTCATTGATCTTCAGATGTATAATCATATCAATCGTCCTCCTATAACCAAAGTCGTTCAATAAGCTCATTCTCAACCGTCTCAATCATTTCGTGAACGAGATTTCTCTGAATACTGCCACCTCCTACATAAAATCATCAAGCGTCATCTGTCCGGGTATGTTTTTATCTTCCATCCACCACAGAAAGACCTCTTCACCGTTTTCCCATTTTGGCGTTCTTCCTGTGCCGTCTGCTTTCATTACATCAAGCATTTTGTTGAATGCTCTTTTGTACGCTCTTTCGTACGTCGGAAATATCGAAAATTCAAAATATCTATGTTTTCCGGCCATCGGACATCCAATGCAGCCGCATCTGTTAAAGCCCATGCGGTACAGCGGATTCATGCAAATTTTTTCTGACTCAATGTAATCTTTTATGTCTTTATCTTTCCAATCTATAATTGGATTGCATACGGTTTTCGCTTTCATTTCGCACCGTTCGATGAATCTTCTTTTTTTCGAATTATCATTCATCAACATTAAATCAGAACCCACTCCCGGAATTGTTAATTGTTTAAAATCTTTTTCCGTTTGCATGTCTGACATGTCATCATCGGAAAGAATAACTCTGTCGGCTTTATTTTTCATTAACGTCTCATAACACCCCCTATTAGCCCGATTTCTGCTTTCATCCCAGCGAACACCTGTTGCAATCATTCTGTTCCTACAGTCATTTTCTTTCAGGTACGCGCAGCAATATCTGGCTAATCTTGTCGGTGGCATTTTCTTTTTCACAATCAGCTGCCACATTGTCAATTTTGGCATCGAAATTTCACATTTAATCCCTTCTGATTCCAGCTTTTTAAATACGTCTCGAATATGATAGACTGTTTGCGGCGCATCTACGGTTGTATGGCTGTGATGCACTTCGAAAGGAACACCGGACCGCCTGAACAGTTCAAGCATCACGTCAGAATCTTTTCCACCGGAATATGTGCATACAAGAGGTTTTTTATAATAATTCAGACTCATTTCTGAAGCTGTTTGTATCCTCTCTATCGATTTTTGTTCTAAATCCATTAGACCACCTCCTGAGCTGCCAAATGGCAGCTCGTTTATTTGTGATATGTTAAAATGCACTGTCTTATGCATTTGACAGTATTGATTAGTTAACTTCCTTGAATTCTCCTTTTACAAGGCGATAGAACGTGTCTGCTTTTATTCGTTCTCCGTCTACATATTCCGTCTTGACACATAACGGAATAACTCGTTTCTTTTCTTCTGAATATTCCCATTCAGAAAGCGTGATCCAACTGCCTTTTTTTGCCTTAACAATAGAATTATGTCCAGCGCAGCAGATCACGGAATCTTCTCCTGTGCTACAAATCTGCGCATAGTCACCGGATGAACCAATCTTCGCAGAGTTCCCGGATGAACCAATCTGCGCATAGTAAC
>ERZ791724.275-NODE-275-length-46099-cov-3.176462_pt1 | contig 46099 bp, 40 predicted proteins | sample MGYA00510044_ERZ791724 | MGnify/ENA primary metagenome ERZ791724 (study PRJEB30046, sample SAMN00715140) | human gut metagenome | study: EMG produced TPA metagenomics assembly of the A metagenome-wide association study of gut microbiota in type 2... | reverse complement strand
CTGGGACAATCTTCTACCACTCTTTCCGGTGGAGAAAGCCAGCGTGTGAAACTGGCAACGGAGCTATCAAAAAGAGATACGGGCAAAACTCTTTATATCCTTGACGAACCGACTACCGGACTTCATTTTGAAGATATCCGTGTATTGATGGGAGTATTGAATAAGCTTGTAGATAAAGGTAATACTGTTATCGTCATCGAGCACAATCTGGATGTGATTAAAATGGCGGATTATATTATCGATATGGGCCCTGAAGGTGGTAAGGGCGGGGGAGAACTCCTTAGTTACGGAACACCGGAAGAAGTTGCGAAGAGCCCTAAAGGATATACACCTAAGTTTCTTCGCGAAGAGCTGGGTCTCTAATTTAAATCATAGAGTGCCAACTTATCGGACAATCTTCGATGAGTTGGCACTTATCATATCATATTCTTTATTTATCAGATATAGAACTTATAAATACAACGAAAATGAAAATCAATAAAACAAATGCCGCACGGCTGTTAGATAAAGCTAAGATAGCCTATGAATTAATTCCCTACGAAGTAGATGAAAACGACTTGAGTGCTGTTCATGTGGCAGCAAGTTTAGGAGAGAATATCGAGCAGGTCTTTAAAACGCTTGTTCTGCACGGCGATAAAAGCGGATATTTTGTCTGTGTCATTCCGGGAGAACATGAAGTTGATTTGAAACTGGCAGCTAAAGCTTCGGGTAACAAGAAGTGCGAGTTGATTCCCGTAAAAGAACTTCTGCCACTTACCGGATATATCCGGGGAGGTTGTTCGCCGATCGGTATGAAAAAGCATTTTCCTACTTATATTCATGAAACCAGCCAACAATTTCCGTATATTTATGTAAGTGCCGGTGTACGGGGACTTCAGATAAAAATAGCTCCGGAAGATTTGATTCGTGAATCCAGGGCGGAAATTTGTCGTTTATTTGAGGAGTAGTTTAACAAATCATTGTGCAAAAACTCGAGAAAAAGTATATATTTGCAAAATATATGTGGTATCGACCATTAAATCATTAATTTAATAATTTATATTCTATGTTTAACAAACACCCTAAAGGACTGATAGCAGCCGCTTTAGCCAATCTAGGTGAGCGTTTTGGCTTTTATACTATGATGGCTATCCTTGTGCTTTTCTTGCAAGCCAAGTTTGGAATGAATGGAAAAGAAGCAGGATTTATTTACTCAACTTTTTATTTTTCTATTTACATTTTGGCGTTGGTCGGAGGTATTATTGCCGATAAGACGAGGAACTACAAAGGAACTATTTTCACAGGAATTGTGTTAATGGCAGTTGGTTATTTATTATTGGCTATTCCATCTAAGACTCCGGTAGATAACAAGATGCTCTATCTGGTTATTACTTGTGCTAGTTTGTTTGTTATTGCATTTGGAAACGGATTATTTAAAGGAAATTTGCAGGCATTGGTAGGACAGATGTACGATAATCCTCAATATGCCAACATGCGTGACTCCGGTTTCTCTTTATTTTATATGTTTATTAATATCGGTGCTATTTTTGCTCCGTTTGCAGCTGTAGGCGTGCGTAACTGGTGGTTATCTACTTTCGGTTATAATTATGATGCTGATCTTCCTGCTTTGTGCCATGGTCAATTAGCAGGTACTTTGTCGCCTGAAGCTACTGAAACTTATCATACCTTAGTTACCAAAGCTTCTACTGCTCCTGTACAAGACTATACGGCTTTCGCTTCAGATTATTTGAATGTCTTTACTACTGGATTCCATTACGCATTCGGGGTAGCTATTATTGCTATGGCTATTTCTTTAACCATTTATTGGTTGAATAAGAAAAACTTCCCGGATCCCAGCAAAAAGACCGTTGCTTCTTCAGCATCTTCTACAGTTGTAGAAATGAGTGCACAGGAAGTAAAACAACGTATGTATGCTCTGTTTGCTGTATTTGGTGTTGTTATTTTCTTTTGGTTTTCATTCCATCAAAATGGTCTGACTTTGACTTATTTTGCGAAAGAATATACTGACTTGAATCTGTTTGGTATGCCTATTTCAGCAGAGCTCTTCCAATCGTTAAATCCATTTTTTGTAGTGTTCCTGACTCCGGTGATTATGGCTATTTTTGCAAGTCAGCGTAGACGTGGTAAAGAGCCTTCGACTCCTAAAAAGATTGCCATCGGTATGGGAATTGCTGCATTGGCATTTATTGTAATGGCAGTCGGATCTTATTTTGCTAATTTGCCGTTGCATGAGGATATTGTAGCTGTTGGAACTTCACCAGTGAAAGTTACTCCATTTTTATTGATGCTGACCTATCTGATCTTAACAGTAGCTGAACTGTATATCTCTCCATTGGGAATTTCATTTGTATCTAAGGTTGCTCCTCCTAAATATCAAGGTATTATGCAAGGAGGATGGCTGGGAGCAACAGCACTGGGTAATCAGTTGCTAGTGATTGGTGCTATCCTGTACGAATCAATTCCTATTTGGATGACATGGACTGTGTTTGTTGTAGCTTGTACGATTTCAATGTTTACAATGATTTTCATGTTAAAATGGCTGGAACGTGTAGCGAAATAAAATCTTGCCATTAACTAAATAAACAAAATGCCCCGGAACAAGTATCATAAATGTTCCGGGGCATTTTGTTTGTATATCAAATATCCAGTCCCATAATATAATCATTCATATAATACCCGTTACCAATCGGGAAATCACCTTCCCGCAACTTTCTCATTCCCATGTGCTCGTAAAACTGCAAAGCCTTATTATTACGATTTACGTTGAGCTCCATCAAACAAGGTTCCGGGTGTATTTCTTTGATACACTTGATTGCTTCCTTGAATAAAAAACTGCCGCAATGCGTGCCCTGAAAACGGGGGAGGACATATATCTTCTGAAGATGGAATACATCCTTTTCCTGTTGTTGAATGGAAACGTATCCGCATGGTTCATTCTCTTTATAAGCAATGGAGTACACATGTCCCTCTTCCTCCATTTGTTTGCGCACATTGGAAGGTGCATACATCCAGTCCATCATATAATCCAGTTGTTCGGGAGATAAAATTTCCTTGTAGGTGGCGGGGAATACCTCCTTTGCCATCTTATGAATAAGCTCGCAATCGGCTACCGTTGCTTTTCGAATTGTAAACATACGTATTTTCTATTTCTTGGTTTAACGGGCACAAATATAGCCATTATTTCTTTTTATAATAAGGTGGAGAGTCTCTAATGTTTTAATTATTATTAATTTATAGTACTTTGTAATGCAAGGTACTAAAGTAATGCATATATTTGTGCATCTAAAAGAAGTGAATAATGAAAGTAGACAATGTAAAATCACAGATGAGGAAAGGCATGCTTGAATATTGTATCATGCTTTTGTTGCACAAGGAGCCCGCTTATGCTTCTGATATTATTCAGAAATTGAAAGAAGCCCAACTGATTGTAGTGGAAGGCACCTTGTATCCATTGCTTACCCGTCTGAAAAATGATGACCTGTTAAGTTATGAGTGGGTAGAATCTACCCAGGGACCTCCCCGCAAATACTATAAACTCACTGAACAAGGAGAAGTCTTTTTGGGAGAGCTGGAAATTTCCTGGAAAGAACTTAACGATACAGTGAATCATATAGCCAATAGATAATCCGAAAAAGAAGAAATAAAAATGAAAAAGACATTGACCATAAATTTAGGAGGAATTGTCTATCATATAGATGACGATGCCTACCGACTGTTAGATAATTATCTGTCTAATTTGAAGCATTACTTTCGTAAACAGGAGGGTGCGGAAGAGATCGTAAACGATATTGAGATGCGTATTGCCGAACTGTTTGCAGAGAAAGTAACTGAAGGAAAACAGGTCATCACAGTTTCGGATGTAGAAGAAATTATCGCTCGTGTCGGCAAACCGGAAGACTTTGGAATTGCTGATGAGGATATGGACTCACAGAAAAGAACGGAACAAACATCGTCCGCTAATCAAGGCAGTACGCAAACCGCTGCTCAACGCCGCTGGTTTCGTGATCCGGATAATAAATTGTTGGGAGGCGTAGCGGCAGGGTTGGCAGCTTACTTCGGTTGGGATATCACATTAGTGCGTATATTGATGATTATCCTGGTATTTGTACCTTATTGCCCGATGATTATACTTTATATTATCGGATGGATCGTTATTCCGGAAGCCCGTACTGCCGCGGAAAAATTGAGTATGCGTGGAGAAGCAGTGACCATTGAGAATATTGGCAAAACAGTGACAGACGGTTTCGAACGTGTAGCGGACGGAGTTAACAACTATATGAACTCCGGCAAACCTCGTACCTTTCTTCAAAAGATAGGGGATGTATTTGTTTCCATTGCTGCTGTTCTCTTTAAAATATTTCTGGTAGCTCTTGTCATTCTCTGCTGCCCTGTCTTGTTCGTACTGGCCGTTGTACTGGTAGCACTAGTGTTTGCAGCAATTGCCGTGGCAGTTAGCGGAGGAGCACTGCTTTACGAGATGCTGCCTGCCATCGACTGGATGCCGGTTGCTTCCGTATCTCCAATGATGACACTGCTAGGTACGATTGCCGGAGTTGCCCTCATCGGTATTCCATTAGGAGCTTTCTTGTATACTATCTTGCGGCAATTATTCCATTGGTCACCGATGGGAACGGGTTTGAAATGGTCGCTATTGATTCTATGGATATTGGGTGCAGTCATAATGATTATTAATCTTTCAGCTCTTGGCTGGCAACTGCCTTTGTATGGCTTGCACTGCTCTTAACGAAGTCTCATTCTATTAAAAAAGGATAATATTTATTCCTTTATAAGTAAATGTACCCCGATAGTGTGTCCGGGGTACATTTTTTGTTTACTCTAATTCATCGTAAATCGAGAAATTTTTAGTAAGTTTGTAAATACGTATTCAGGAAATAAAAATGGGTGAACATATATGTTTTAGGAGAAACGAACGTTTAGCGACAGTCAACCCTTATTGGAGAGGAAATCCGATGGTGCGCGGGCGTTTTTTTAATCGGCAGCATCGCTTCCGTCCGGGGATGGGGAGTGTACTGAAATGGCGTCTTTCGTCCAATCCCCAACGCAAAGAGAAGAAAACGGTGAAATGGGATCCAAAGGTTTGTTATCTCCGTTCATTGGATGCAGTGGTGGGAGATTCCCTGATATGGCTCGGACATAATTCTTTCTTTCTCCAGTTAGCAGGTAAACGAATCATGTTCGATCCTGTGTTCGGCAGTATTCCTTTTGTGAAGAGACAGAGCGAGTTTCCCGCTAATCCTGACATATTTACAGGGATTGATTATCTACTTGTCAGCCATGACCATTTCGATCATTTGGATAAACAGAGTATAGCCCGTTTACTGAAGAATAACCCGCAAATGAAACTCTTTTGCGGCTTGGGAACCGGTGAGCTGATTCAGGGATGGTTTCCCGAAATGAAAGTGATTGAAGCCGGATGGTATCAACAAATGGAAGATGAGGGATTGAAGATTACTTTTCTACCGGCACAACACTGGAGCAAACGTTCCGTACGTGATGGTGGCCAGCGACTGTGGGGAGCTTTCATGCTGCAAGGAAATGGAATTTCTCTTTATTATAGCGGTGATACAGGTTATTCCAGTCACTTCCGTGAGATTCCCGATCTGTTCGGAGCACCGGATTATGCTTTGTTAGGCATCGGGGCATACAAACCTCGCTGGTTTATGCGTCCCAATCATATATCGCCTTACGAATCATTGACTGCCGCCGAGGAAATGCATGCTGGGCTTACCATTCCCATGCATTATGGCACATTCGATTTGTCTGACGAGCCTTTGCATGATCCCCCGAAAGTCTTCGCAACAGAGGCTAAGAAACGGAAGATTCCGGTGAAGATTCCCTATTTGGGAGAGATTGTGAAATTGAATAAACAGAAATAATTAGATAAGTACCTGCCATGAATTAATCGTTATTTTTCTAGGTACGGATTTCACGGTTTTTAGTGTTGTTATTGTTGCAAAGTAACCGTGTTAATCTGTGTAATCCGTGCCTAAATTATTATATAAACTAATTATGAATACATATTTACGAATAAAGAGATGAAGAAATTAGAAGTAAAAGATTTGAAAGAAAACTTTTTCGAAGCGATTGGAAAAGAGTGGATGCTGGTTACAGCCGGAACAAAAGAGAAGTTTAACACGATGACAGCAAGTTGGGGTGGCATCGGCTGGTTGTGGAATAAACCGGTTGCTTTCGTTTTTATCCGTCCCGAACGGTATACATACGAGTTTGTAGAGAAGAACGATTACCTGACACTTTCTTTCTTAGGAGAAGAAAATAAGAAAATTCACGCTGTTTGTGGTTCCAAGTCGGGACGTAATATAGATAAAGTAAAAGAAACCGGATTGAAACCTGTATTTACAGAAAAAGGAAATGTCCTGTTCGAGCAGGCACGTTTGAGTCTGGAATGTAAGAAACTTTATGCTGACACTATCAAACCGGAATGTTTTCTGGATAAAGAATCAATAGAAAAGTGGTACGGTGGTGCTCATGGAGGTTTCCATAAGATGTATATTGTAGAAATTGAAAATATTTATTCGGAGTAAATTTAGCGAACTTTTTTATAATTTTAGCCGATTTTGATGAATGCAATGGAGAAGCCCCTGAACTCAAAAGATTGAGAACAGGGGCTTCTTTTAGTTTACTATGTTTATTCTACTATGTAATTAACGTAAAATTTTATTTAGACGGAGCTTTCTTCACCCATTTGTCCAACCATTCAAAGAATGTGCGTTGCCATAAAACTCCATTCTGTGGCTTCAATACCCAGTGGTTTTCATCCGGATAAATCAGCAACTCTGCAGGAACACCACGCATCACGGCAGCATCAAAAGCAGCCATTGCCTGATTAGCCAGAATACGGTAGTCTTTTTCTCCATGGATACAGAGAATAGGAGTATCCCATTTCTCTACGAATAGGTGAGGAGAGTTGGCAAACGTACGCTGTGCCACCGGATTCTGTTTTTCCCAGTATGCGCCTCCCATATCCCAGTTGGCAAACCATTTTTCTTCAGTTTCCAGATATTGCATTTCCATGTTGAAGATACCATCATGAGCAATGAACGCTTTGAACCGTTTGTCGTGATGTCCGGCCAACCAATATACGGAGAATCCTCCGAAGCTGGCACCTACGCATCCCAGACGATCTTTGTCCACATACGGCTCTTTTGCCATTTCATCGATAGCAGTGAAGTAATCCTTCATACACTGGCCACCGTAATCGCCGCTAATCTGTTCGTTCCATTCCACACCGAATCCCGGCAAACCGCGACGGTTCGGAGCAACGATGATATAATCATTAGCTGCCATAATCTGGAAGTTCCAGCGATAAGACCAGAACTGGCTTACCGGACTCTGCGGACCTCCTTCGCAGAACAGTAAAGTCGGATATTTCTTGTTCGGATCAAACTGTGGAGGATAAATCACCCATGTCAACATCTGTTTACCATCTGTTGTTTTCATCCAGCGACCTTCCACTTTACCCATTTCCAACTGGTCATAGATTTGTTTGTTCTCCTGTGTCAGTTGAGTGGTAGAACCATCCAGTGCCACAGAGTAAATCTCATCACCCATACTCATTGAATGACGTTTCGCAATCAGCTTATCTCCGAAAAGAGCTACCCCTTCGTAATCATACATTCCTGAAGTAATAGCCTTTACCGAATCATTTGCCAGGTCAAGCGCATAAATTTGTGATTCTCCATGCCACACACCTGTGAAATAGATCACTTTTGCATCTGCTCCCCAAACAAAGGCATCCACATTCGATTCGAATGCCTTACTCACAAAACGCTTCTCGCCAGTTTCCAGGTTCATGATGAACAGACGGTTCAAATCCGCTTCGTATCCGTCACGTTCCATGCTCTGCCAGGCAATATACTTGCCGTCCGGTGAGTATTGCGGGTTGGTATCATATCCTTTGTTCTCTTCAGTAATATTTTCTGTTTTCTTAGTATTCAAGTCATAGATATAAATATCAGAGTTGGTAGAAATCGCATATTCCAGTCCTGTCTTTTTACGGCAAGTGTAAGCCACTTTGTCCGAAGTCATATTCCAGGCAAGTTGCTCAATGCCACCCCAAGGCTTCATCGGACTTTCATACGGTTCGTCGTTCAGAATATCCACAATATTGGAAATGCCGTTACCATCAAAGTCGGCAACAAAAGGATGCGGAGCGGTTGTCACCCATTCATCCCAATGTTTGTACATCAGGTCGGTAACGATGATACCGGTAGCTTTCGGCAGGTCCGGATACTTATCAGCAGTGCTTTCTTTCGTCTTTACTTGTGAAATAAACAGCAGTTTTTTGCCATCCGGTGAGATGGAATATCCTTCAATATCTCCGTCGTAGTTGGTCAGCTGCTTGCGCCCGCTACCATCCGGATTCATTTCATAAAGCTGGCTGCTTCCGTTGTCATTACTTAAGAATGCCAGTTTGGTGCCTCCCTTAATCCAAGTCACCTCATTTTCCTGATACGGGGTATGAGTGATTTGTTGATTTTCGCTTCCATCTGCGTTCATCACGAAAACTTCGCGGTTACTCTTGTTTTCCGGTACGCTGTAATACGCTACCGTATACGCAATTTTCTTTCCGTCGGGCGATACGGCGAATCCGCCGATACGTCCCATAGCCCAAAGTGCTTCGGGAGTCATGCGCTTCCCTTCGATCTTAATATCCGATTTCTCGATAAGCACCTGATCTGTCTTGCCTGCGTCTTTGGTTCCTCCGCAGGCAGCTAACAACATTGCTGCCGACATCATAATTAAATTAGCTTGTCTCATATATTTTATAAAATGTTTATTTTCTTGCGAAGATAGTGAAAAAAGGATTTAAATCTTCTTTTTCTGCCAGTTTCCTTTCTTCATATACCAGTAGCAGAACATCAGCGTGAAAATACCATATACGCATTCCGTTGTCCAGGCAAATGCGACGTCCATCCGCAGGTACATGATGAAATATGCAGAGTATGTGACGTAGATAGCCAATACACAAAGTTCCATAGCCAGTGCAGTCCGCGTATTCCCTGTACCTGATACTGATTGGAAATAAACATTGGCAGGCACCAGCACCAGATAGGCAGAACACAATACCCACAGTGAAGGCACGGATGCTGCTCTCAAATCCGGCATATCTGTATAAATACGTAGGATCAGATCCGGAAATAGACAGAAGAATATCAGAATTGGCAATACAAATATATATCCAATGCGAATGTGCTGCCTGATAGTACCCCGTACACAATCCTGTTCACCTGCACCGATCAGATTGCTGACCAATGAACCACAGGTGGATGCAAATGCCATTGCAATCATAAACGGGATTCCTGATACGTTTCGGATAATGTTCGCGATTGCCAAAGAGCGCTCTCCCAAATGTTCCACAAATAGAAAGAACATAAACCAGGTAGACAAAGAAACAAAGTTCTGAATCATTGTCCACACAGAAACATTCAGTATTCGTTTCAGTGTTTTCCCTTGGAACTTAGGCAGTATATTCAATGCATACTTCCTGCAGTCAATCCGTTTCCAGGTATAGATAATAAAGAAAATCACCGATACCATTTCAGCCAGCGAAGAGCCGATAGCAGCACCGGCAATTCCCAATTGCGGGAAACCGAATTTTCCGAAAATCAGGATATAATTGAATACCACATTCGAAAGTACCATCACAATAGAGTTCAAAGTCAGCGTCTTGGTCTGCGTCGTACCTACAAAGAAGGCGCGGAACATCACCATGACAAAAGAGAAGAAGAACCCGTACACACGCCAATGAATATAACTCTCGGCTGCATCGTAAATGTGAGGAGACGAAATGATATTCTTGAGGATATATGGTGAGAATACGATGGAGAACGTGAATAAAATCACTGCCATGGCAAGCAGGAAATATATGCCCTGATAAAAAATGGGTCCGATTTCCTTGTAGTTTCCTTCTCCATTGCGACGCGCAATTAATATCTGGGCACCGATGCTGAAACCGAATGCCATCATGAAAATGGCAAGGTAATATACACCTGCAATGGCGGAAGCACCTAATTCGATTTCTCCGACACGTCCCAGAAAAGCAGTGTCCGTCATACCAATCATCTGTTCCATAATCAGACTGATTAGGATAGGGTAGGAGATTGTCCAGATTTGTTTATAAGAGTATTTAGTTTTCATCCTATTTTATTTTTTAGAGAAAGAAAGCCGGGCAACCAAAATAGGTGTCCGGCTTTCTTAGAATAGATTTCGGGAATTACTCCTTATTTTTTATTCTGTCTTTGCTGCTGCAATTGCTCTTGTTGCTTTTGCATCGCCTCCAGGCGAGCAGCAAATCCGGTCTTTTTCATTTGTTTCGGGTCTTTCTTTTTCGCTTCAAGAATAGCCAACAATTTAGTTTCGTCAGTCGTTCTACGAAGCAGAATCATAGTACCCACACTAATCAGCGTTGACACGAAGTAGTAATAGTTCAAACCTGACGGATAATCGTTCAAGACGAACAAGAACATAATTGGCATCAGATACATCATCCATTTCATAGCCGCCATTTGTGGCTGCGCTCCGGTATCCTGCATAGACATTGTGTACTTTGTATTCAGAATATTGGTTACTGTCATCAGCAAGCAGAACAAGCTAAGATGGTTACCCAGGAACGGAATATGGAATGGGAATGTGATGAACGCATCATAAGTAGAAAGGTCGTCCGCCCACAAGAAACTCTGTTGACGCAGCTCGATAGCACTCGGCACGAACATAAACAAAGCCATCAGGATAGGGAACTGCAATAACATCGGCAGACAGCCGCCCATCGGGCTTACCCCGTACTGGCTGTAAAGGCTCATCACCTCCTGCTGTTTCTTCATTGCATCTTCCTGCTTGGGATATTTCTTGTTGATTTCATCAATTTTCGGTTTCAATACACGCATCTTGGCAGAAGACATGTACGTTTTCCAGGTAGCCGGATAAACCAGCACTTTCACCATAATAGTCAGAATCAACAGAACGATACCCATGCTCAATCCCCAGCCGGACAACCAGTCGAATACGTTGATCGTGATAAACTGGTTAATCCAGCGAATCAGCGGCCAACCCAGGTAAACCAGTCGGTGAAGCTCCCATTTCTCGTCACGTCCTTTATCCAGCGCTTTCAGCGTCTTGAAGTGGTTCGGACCGAAGTAGAAGTACATCTCTGTCGGTTCTTTGCCTGACGGATCAAAGAAAGTATTCATTTCAGCAGAATAATCTTTGATATATCCGCTTCCCTGTTGTTCCATTTTTGACTTAACGGAAACCTTGTCGAAATCCTGTTCAGCGATAAATACAGACGAGAAGAACTGATTCTTGAAAGCTACCCAATCAATGCGTCCCGGCAAATCCTGACTGTCATCTTTGGCAGCAGACAAGTTGTCTACATTGTCACCTGTTACTTTATAAGTCAGTTCCGACAGACGATTCTCATAAGTGAATCCTTTTTCCAGTTGGCGGGCACGTTGTGACCAGTCGATGTCCACATACTTAGTACTAGCCAACTTGTCTTCCATGCCTGTCGCTTTAATTTCAAAGTTCATCAGGTAGCTATCCGGTTTCAGCGTATAGATGAAATCGATATAGCTTGCATTATCCGCAGCCAGACGCATTGTCACACTACTATCTGTCTTGTTCACAGCTTCAAAGAAATAATCTTTAGTCTGGATGGCTCCTGCTTTGTTGTAGAAGTTGAAGTTCATCGAAGCATCGTCACCGTCGAACAATATGACCGGCGTCTTTTTGTCCTGTGCCATATAATCTTTCAGCATGGCTGAATAGACACGTCCGCCTTTAGTTGTGAAAGTGATTTCCACTACATTATTCTGGATACTGATTTTAGAGTCGGTTCCCTGCAAGGCATTGAAAAATAAAGCAGAAGAATCGGCAGCTGATGCCACCTCTTTTTGGCTGTTAGCCAGTGCAGCTTCCGTTTTAGCCTTCAGCGCTTCCTCCTGCTGCTGTACTACGGCAATAGAGTCATAATACCTCTTTTGTGCAGCTATCTGTTCCTCGCTTGGGCGGCTCAAATAACTGAATCCTACCAATAATATACCTATCAGAACGAGACCTGTGATGGTGTTTTTATCCATTCTTATTTTAATTACAAATTATATAAATTACAAACTACCGGTTGTTTACCACGTATCGTTAGCCGTTCACCGTTGCTTTTTCGTTTTCGATGGCAGCTTTCACAAATGCAACGAACAACGGATGAGGGTTCAGTACCGTACTACCATATTCCGGATGGAACTGTGTACCGACAAACCATTTCAAAGTCGGGATTTCAACGATTTCTACCAGATCCGATTCCGGGTTGATACCTACACATTTCATGCCGGCAGCTTCATATCGGTCTTTATAATCATTGTTGAACTCATAGCGATGGCGGTGACGTTCCTGAATATGTTCCTGTCCGTAAGCCTGATATGCTTTCGAACCTTTCTGCAATACACATTCGTAAGCACCCAGACGCATCGTACCACCCATATTGGTGATTGCTTTCTGCTCTTCCATGATATCAATCACGTTGTGCGGAGTCTTTTCATCCATTTCACGTGAGTTGGCATCTGCGTATCCTAGTACGTTGCGTGCAAACTCAATAGCAATACATTGCATACCCAGACAAATACCGAAAGTCGGAATGTCATGTGTACGTGTATATTTGATAGCGACAAACTTGCCGTCGATACCCCGTTGACCGAATCCCGGACCAATCATTACGCCCGCCATACCTTTCAAAGCTTCAGCTACATTCTCATCTGTCAGTTTCTCGCTGTTTACGAAATGAACTTCCACTTTGCGGTCATTGTAAGTACCCGCTTGCGATAAAGCTTCACGGATAGATTTGTAAGCATCCTGCAAATCGTATTTTCCAACCAGTGCAATATTGATCGGTTCTTTAGTCTCTGCAGCGTGACGACGTTCCAGGAATTTACGCCATGGGCCGAGTCCCGGAGTTTCTCCTACCGGCAGTCCCATCTTTTCGAGGATAGTGCTGTCCAGCCCTTGCGCTTGCATCAGGATAGGTACTTCGTAGATTGTTTCCGCGTCGATAGACTGCACGACGGCTTTATCGTCTACATTACAGAATTGTGCCACTTTCTTACGCAGTCCGTCACTTAGCGGATGCTCGGCACGCAGTACCAGTACATCCGGCTGAATACCCACACTTTGGAGTTCCTTTACAGAATGTTGCGTCGGTTTTGTTTTCAATTCTCCGGCAGCAGCAAGATAAGGAACATAGGTCAAGTGTACGCAAAGAGCGTTCTTACCGAGTTCCCATTTCAACTGACGGATACTTTCGAGGTAGGGGAGTGATTCGATGTCACCTACCGTACCACCGATTTCAGTAATCACAAAATCAAACTTGTATTTATTACCAAGCAGTTTTACATTCCGTTTGATCTCGTCTGTGATGTGAGGAATCACCTGGATCGTTTTACCCAGATAATCTCCACGACGTTCCTTGTCAATGACGCTCTTGTAGATACGTCCCGTAGTAATGTTGTTCGCCTTTGTCGTTTGTATACCCAGGAATCGCTCATAGTGTCCCAAGTCGAGGTCGGCTTCGTGTCCGTCTACGGTTACATAGCACTCTCCGTGCTCATAAGGATTCAATGTTCCCGGGTCGATGTTGATATACGGGTCAAACTTCTGGATGGTTACATTATAACCTCTTGCTTGCAGCAACTTACCGATGGATGATGAGATGATCCCTTTTCCTAAAGAAGAGGCAACACCACCGGTGACGAAAATATACTTTGTTTCTCCCACAGCTATAACTGTTTTAATAATTGTTTACTTAGTAGTATTCTTACGAACTTAAAAACCGCAAAATTATAAAAAAAAGAGGAAGATTACAGTCTTTCGTCTCCACAATTTTATTAAAAAATGCAATTTTAAAAGAATCCTATGATTTCTGAACAAAATAATGTAGCTTTGCACTCTAAACCATAGACAAATATGATGAGAATTACTACTTTATGTTCAGCGTTTATTCTGTCAATCTTATCGTTATCGCTTTTTGCACAGGAATCTGTCGATCCCTCTCCACTTCCGACTGACTCTCTGCAGCCTGCTCCTGAAGCGATTAAACCTGCCAAAACGGTTAAATCTTCAACAGTTGTGGCAAAAGCCAGAGTCGTGAAAGCAGATACGCTTTCGGCGGAGCTTCAGAAATATTTGATGCTCAAACTGAATATGTCGGGGCCGACTCCGAAACTGGATACCGTTTCTTATTTATATAATAAGTATGTCGCGCAATTAGATTATTTGAACGATCTGTCTGTGCCGCCACGTTATATTCCGTCTGATCCCGATTATTTTCGTCTGTTCACACCATTGGCATATTATTATGCTCCGATGGCACAATATTCGAAATTGGAATGGAAGCCTATGCAATGGGACACCACTCCTCAACTGACAGCGGAACTTCTGCCTTATGATACCCTGGCATTTACCAAAACCCAGCGTGCCGAGAAAATAGTGAACAGTGCATTGATGGATCTTTATTTGGAACGTCCGAACTTGGTTGTCACTACAGAAGACCGCATCATGAGTCGTGATGTATTCCGTCACGATGTGAAGCCGAAAATATCTCCCAAAGCAAACGTTATTCATCTGTTTCAACCGGAAAATATGGATGATAATGTAGGGAAAGCCAATATGAAGATTAGTCGGCCGAACTGGTGGGTGACCGGAGGTAACGGATCGTTGCAGATTAGCCAGAACCACCTTTCGGATAACTGGTATAAGGGAGGTGAAAGTAACTTCTCCGGATTAGCCACTTTTCAGATTTTCGCCAACTATAATGACAATGAAAAGGTGCTGTTTGAGAACCAGCTGGAAGCTAAAGTAGGTATGACTTCCACTCCGTCAGATGAATACCATAAATATCTGTTCAATACAGACCAATTTCGTTTGTATAATAAATTAGGTTTGAGAGCTTTCAAGAATTGGTATTATACCATTTCGTCCGAGTTTAAGACACAGTTTTTCAATGGATATAAAGCTAACAGCGAAGAATTGGTTTCATCTTTCATGTCTCCGGCAGATTTGGCGGTCAGTGTCGGTATGGATTATAAATTGAGTAAGAAGAAATTTAATCTTTCTGTGTTTATGGCGCCGTTGACTTATAACTTGCGTTATATCGGTAATTCTGAAGTAGACGAAACTAAGTTTGGCTTAGACAAAGGAAAATGCTCTAAAAACGACTTTGGTTCCCAGTTGCAATCCACATTGAACTGGACCATCATCTCTGCAGTAACTTTAGAGTCTCGTCTCAATTATCTGACCAACTATCATTGGGCACGTGTAGAATGGGAAAATACATTCAACTTCGTTTTGAACCGTTATCTTTCTACCAAGCTCTATATACATACCCGTTTTGACGATAGCTCGAAACCGACTGAAGGAGACAGCTTCTTCCAGTTGAAAGAATTGCTTAGCTTCGGTATCAATTATAAGTGGTAAGTAAATCGAAAGAATAGAAATCAGGCGCGGAATTTCCGCGCCTGATTTGTTTAGGGATGTTGTACAAAATATGGGTGGTAAAATAGAACCAATGTGATAGCGGATTTTTCACGTCCAAGATAGTCTTAACTGTATATTTCTATTTGTATGTAAAAAAAGAAAGCGTTTTTTCTTGTTTACTATTTATAATTTTATCTATCTTTGTCACCGAATTCAATCCATTGCCTAAGGGGTATGGAAAAATGAGGGGTAAAAATACATGATCATTAAGAAAAATGACGATCGAAATCTTCTGCCAACAGATGTGATTGGCAGCAGCGTAGCGCGCTCAAAACGTTGGTTGGTGGCAATCGTACGTATTTGTCACGAGAAAAAAACGGGTGAGCGGCTTACGAAAATGGGGATCGAAAATTTCCTTCCAATTCAACAAGAAGTCCATCAATGGAGCGACCGCCGTAAAATTGTCGACCGGGTACTGCTTCCGATGATGATTTTCGTTCACGTTGATCTGCAAGAACAAAAAGAAGTCCTGACTTTATCTTCTATCAGCCGTTACATGGTATTACGTGGGGAGAGTACTCCGGCTGTTATTCCTGATCAACAAATGTTGCGATTTAAGTTTATGCTCGACTACTCGGATGAGACGATTAGCATGAGTACATCGCCATTGGCTCCAGGAGAGAAAATACGGGTAATCAAGGGACCATTGGCAGGATTGGAAGGGGAATTAGTACATGTGAATGGGAAATCGAAAGTTGCTGTTCGATTAACAATGTTAGGGTGTGCATGTGTAGATATACCGGCTGGGTGTGTAGAGCCGGTATCTGAAAATGGGGATTTACGTGATTGAGTAATCAATCTATTTTATAGGGGTATGGGGATTTTACTGCAAAAATGTAATGAAAGTCTGTAAAATAGCAGGCAGTCTATCTGACATCGGTAACCAAACAGTGGATATATTTATCGATGACCTCTCTCAAAAATAAAAATCCATAAAGTATTATGAATTATATCTTTACAAAAGATATAGTGTAGAAATGTATGTACGTATCGAAAGATGAAGGGATTCTTTGTTGGGCTACACCAACATGGAAATCGTAGTCATAGTCCTTGTACTGATCGTAATCAATTAGATAAATCAAATTTCGAAATATTATTTTATTCATTTATACTATAATGGAAAAGACATTGAAGGGCATAGTGCAATATGCCCGCAAAAATTATTTCAGTTATTGGGTTATTTTAGGTATTGACACGGCAATTTCTGTGTTATGTTCGTTGGTCGCTTATGCGGTAATTCATTATATGGCGCATGTTCCAATGACCGACTGGATGCTTTGTAAGTTTGCTTGCATCTCTTTGTTAGCAAGTGTTGCGGGCTCTTTATTATTCCATACTTATCGTAATACAATTCGTTTTTCACAGGCGCGTGAACTTTGGCGTATCATGTGTGCCGTTTTATTTAAAATTACCTGTTTGGCCATTATTTCTTTTGGGCTTATATATGAGACCCAATTGCCATATAACTATAAAATATCCTATCTTCTATTTGATGGTTTATTGACTTTAGTGATCTTGACGACCTTTCGTGTATCATTGATAATCGTCTATGATTTTTTATTGGATTGGGTGAATAAAAAGAACACACGTATTCTTATTTATGGTACTAATGAAGAGAGTGTAGCCTTGAAGTTACGTCTTAGGGATAGTGCACATTATAAAGTAGCCGGTTTTTATGTATATGGTAAAAATAACAGCCGACGCCGATTGGCAGATCTTCCCGTTTATTACTTTGAAAATGAATCGGATGTTGATTATATCATGCGGAAGCGCGGAATTAAGGGGATTCTGTTTGCCCGTTATGAAGATACCCGCCTGGAAGAAAAACGACTTCTGGAATATTGTAAAAACAATGAACTTAAAACATTGATAGCTCCTACTATCAGTGAAGCGGACTCTGATGGAAACTTTCATCAGTGGGTACGTCCTATTAAGATTGAGGATTTGTTGGGTCGTGCCGAAATTAATATCAACCTTCGTCAGGTTGCAGAAGAATTCAGGGGAAAAGTGGTGTTGGTGACTGGTGCGGCAGGCAGTATTGGCAGTGAACTTTGCCGTCAATTGGTGCAGATGGGAATTCAGAAACTTATCATGTTCGACTCTGCAGAAACACCTTTGCATAATGTCCGTCTTGAGTTTGAGAAAAAATATCCAAATATAGATTTTGTTCCTGTGATCGGTGACGTGCGTGTGAAAGAGCGAGTACGTATGGTGTTTGATCTTTATCATCCTCAAATCGTCTTTCATGCCGCCGCTTATAAACATGTACCATTGATGGAAGAAAATCCTTGTGAGGCTGTACTTGTCAATGTGACCGGTTCTCGTCAGGTGGCTGACATGGCTGTGGAATATGGTGCTGAAAAGATGATTATGGTGTCTACGGATAAAGCTGTAAATCCTACTAATGTAATGGGCTGTTCCAAGCGTTTAGCTGAAATCTATGTTCAAAGTCTGGGATGTGCTATCCGTGAAGGAAAAGTGAAAGGTCATACCAAATTTATCACCACCCGCTTTGGTAATGTATTGGGTAGTAACGGTTCTGTCATTCCTCGTTTTAAAGAACAGATAGAGAATGGTGGTCCTGTCACTGTTACTCATCCTGATATTATCCGTTTCTTCATGACCATTCCCGAAGCTTGCCGTTTGGTAATGGAGGCTGCTACCATGGGTGAGGGTAATGAGATCTTTGTTTTTGAGATGGGAAAAGCGGTCAAGATCGTTGATCTGGCGACTCGTATGATTGAATTGGCGGGGTATCGTCCGGATGAAGATATAAAGATAGAGTTTACGGGATTACGTCCGGGTGAGAAGCTTTATGAAGAGGTATTGAGCGATAAAGAAAATACGATCCCGACAGAAAATAAGAAAATCATGATCGCCAAAGTTCGTCGGTATGAATATGCTGATATCCTTGACACTTATGCAGAGTTTGAGAAGTTGTCGCGCGCGGTGAAGATTATGGATACTGTGCGGTTGATGAAGAGAGTTGTGCCGGAATTTAAGTCAAAGAATTCTCCGAAATTTGAGATATTGGATAAGGAATAATAAATTCAATAATTTTATGAATAAATCATTTTATATGTATATGAGTGTACAAGGCAGGGGACATAATGTGTTTGCCTGTCTGATTGTGATACTTCTGCTCGCGTCTTGTCAGTCATACAAGAAGGTGCCTTATCTGCAGGATGTGGAAGTTGTAGAACAGACAACTCAACAGGAAAATTTGTATGATGCCAAGATAATGCCTAAAGATCTACTCACTATTGTGGTTTCGTGTACTAGTCCAGAGTTGGCGGTTCCTTTCAATCTGACGGTGGCTAGTCCTGCTAGTGTGGCTGCCGGTAGTTCGCAGTTAACTACCCAGCCGGTTCTGCAGCCATATCTGGTGGATAATGAAGGAAAGATTAATTTTCCTGTTCTGGGTGAATTAAAAGTAGGAGGACTAACAAAGAGAGAGGCTGAACAACTGATAGTAGATAAACTGAAACCTTATATCAAAGAAACTCCGATCGTAACAGTTCGTATGGTAAACTATAAAATCTCTGTATTGGGTGAAGTTGCCCATCCTGGTACATTTACGATCAGTAATGAAAAAGTGAATCTATTGGAAGCTCTTGCTATGGCAGGTGATATGACTGTCTGGGGAGTTCGTGACAATGTCAAACTGATTCGTGAAGGTTCTGATGGTAAACAGGAAATTGTGACATTGAATTTAAACAAGGCAGAGACAATTCTTTCCCCATACTACTGGTTACAGCAGAATGATATAGTTTATGTGACTCCTAATAAAGCAAAAGCACGTAACTCCGATATCGGTAATAGTACGAGTTTGTGGTTCTCCGCTACCTCTGTTCTGGTATCATTAGCAAGTTTATTAGTAACAATCTTCAAATAGTAACATCAATATGATTGAGGAAAAAATAGAAAACCGGGGTGAGCAACCAGAAGGGCAAGTGAATATTCAGGAAATACTTTTTCGTTATCTGATTCACTGGCCTTGGTTTGTAGTATCGCTAATCATTTGTATCGCTTGTGCATGGGGATACCTGCGACTGGCAACACCTGTTTATAATATTTCCGCCACCGTCTTGATTAAGGATGACAAGAAAGGTAGTGGGGCAAGCATGTCCTCCGAGTTAGAAAAAATGGGGCTGGATGGTTTTGTTTCTTCATCAAATAATGTAGATAATGAAATAGAAGTCTTACGCTCTAAGTCATTAGCAAGAGAGGTGGTCAATCATTTAGGTTTGTTTGTGACTTATAAGGATGAAGATGAGTTTCCCAGTAGGGAACTTTACCGTACTTCGCCTGTTTTGGTAAGCTTGACTCCACAGGAGGCGGATAAACTCCCACATCCAATGGAGGTCAATATGATTTTGCAGCCTACAGGTGCGATGGATGTATATATTACAGTGGGGGAAAAAGAGTATCAAAAACAATTTGCAAAGTTGCCTGCTGTATTCCCAACTGATGAAGGTACAGTCGCTTTTCTTGTAAATAATGATACACTATCATCAGTTCGTCCAGAAAGTGTAACGCAAGAACGGCATATTACCGCTTTTATTAACAGCCCTTTTTCTGTAGCGAAAGGATATGTGAATTCTCTGTCAATATCTCCTACATCGAAGATGACTTCTGTTGTGGTAATATCATTAAAAAATTCGAATACTCGGCGTGGTAAGGATTTCATCAATAAGTTGCTTGAGATGTATAATGTCAATGCCAATAATGACAAAAATGAAGTAGCACAAAAAACTGCAGAATTTATAAATGAACGTATCGGCATTATTTCAAAGGAACTTGGAAGTACAGAACAAGATCTGGAGAACTTCAAACGTAGTGCCGGTATTACGGATCTGAATAGTGAAGCGCAAATTGCATTAACGGGAAATGCGGAATATGAGAAGAAACGTGTGGAGAATCAAACACAGATCAACCTTGTAGTAGATCTTCAACGCTATATGTCTGGTAATGATTATGAAGTGTTACCTACTAATGTAGGATTACAAGATGTTGGGTTAGCTAGTGCGATAGACCGTTATAACGAGATGTTGGTTGAGCGTAATCGTTTGTTGCGTACCTCAACAGAAAATAATCCAACTATCATTAACCTGAATACTAGTATTAAAGCTATGCGCAGCAACGTTCAGGCCACTCTGGATGCGACACTAAAAGGGTTGGAAATTACGAAAACAGATTTGACTCGTGAGGCAAGTCGTTATTCTCGTCGTATCAGTGATGCTCCGACCCAAGAACGCCAATTTGTGAGCATTGCTCGTCAACAAGAAATTAAAGCAGGTTTATATCTTATGCTATTGCAGAAACGTGAAGAGAACGCTATTACCTTAGCCGCTACTGCGAATAATGCTAAAATAATTGACGAGGCGCTTGCTGATAATAATCCGGTTTCTCCTAAGTGGATGATGATTTATCTTGTGGCCCTTGCGTTTGGAATGGGGATTCCGGTGGGTATTATTTATTTGATCAGTTTGACTAAGTTTAAGATTGAAGGTCGTGCAGATATAGAAAAACTGACCTCACTTCCGGTGGTTGGTGATATACCGATGGCGGATGAGAAATCTGGTTCTATTGCGGTTTTTGAGAATAAGAATAATCTGATGAGCGAGACATTTCGTAATGTGCGTACAAATCTCCAGTTTATGCTTGAGAATGGCAAAAATGTGATATTGGTTACTTCTACTATTAGTGGTGAGGGTAAGTCTTTTACGTCTACCAATTTGGCTATTAGCCTTTCTTTACTAGGTAAAAAAGTGGTGATTGTAGGACTTGATATCCGTAAACCGGGACTAAATAAGGTTTTTAATCTTTCTCGAAAAGAACAGGGTATTACGCAATATTTGACTAATACAACTACTAACCTTATGGATTTGGTGCAAGTTTCCGATGTAAACGAGAATTTATTTATTCTTCCTGGTGGGGCTGTTCCTCCTAATCCAACGGAATTACTGGCTCGTGGCGGATTGGAGAAGGCGATTGATACTTTAAAGAAGAATTTTGATTATGTAATTTTGGACACAGCTCCGATTGGAATGGTGACAGATACATTATTAGTAGGGCGTGTAGCTGATTTGTCTGTATATGTATGTCGTGCTGATTACACTCGTAAGGCGGAATTTACTTTGATTAACGAACTTGCCGAAAATAATAAATTGCCAAATCTCTGTATTGTTATCAATGGCTTGGATCTGACTAGAAAAAAGTATGGTTATTATTATGGGTATGGTAAATATGGCAAGTATTATGGCTATGGTAAGCGGTACGGTTATGGTTATGGATATGGACAGAAAGGTGAATAAGGCGTGTTTTATGGATTAGGCTGGATGTATTGTTTTAGTAAATTTTGTCTTGTGAATTGACTTCCTTGTTTATTCTCGAAGTCTTATATTTAGTAATAATTTAATTAATATATAGTTATGTCAGAACGAAAGACTATTTACCTCTGTCTTGCGCATATGTCAGAAGAGGGATTAGAACAAGAATATGTAAAAGAAGCATTTGATACTAATTGGGTGGTACCTTTGGGACCTAATGTTAACGGATTTGAAGAAGACCTTAAGCATTTTGTTGGTGCCGGTAAGGAAGTGGTAGCACTTTCTGCTGGTACTGCTGCTGTTCATCTTGCACTCCTTGCTTGTGGCGTGGGGCCGGGTGATGAAGTCTGTGTACAGTCATTTACCTTTTGTGCATCAAGTAATCCTATAACTTATCTTGGTGCTACTCCGATATTTATTGACTCTGAAAAAGATTCTTGGAACATTGATCCGGAACTTTTAGAGCAGGCTATTCTTGACCGTAAGGAGAAGACCGGTAAATATCCTAAAGCAATCGTACCTGTAGCATTGTATGGTATGCCATACGATTGCGATAAAATTATGTCCATCTCGAAAAAATACAATATTCCAGTTATCGAAGATGCAGCAGAAGGGTTCGGCTCCAAGTGGAAGGGACAAGTGCTGGGTACTTTTGGTAAATATGGTGTGTTTTCATTTAATGGTAACAAAATGATTACAACATCAGGTGGGGGGGCGCTTGTCTGTGCTAATATAGCAGATAAGAATGAGATTATGTGGTATGCTACTCAGGCACGTGATGCCTATCCATATTACCAGCATACTGCTATAGGCTATAATTACCGTATGTCTAATATTTGTGCAGGTATTGGGCGTGGGCAGATGGCTATTGTTAATGACCATATTGCTCATCATAAACATGTGCAAGCTCTCTATCGTGAATTATTCAAAGACGTTAAGGGAGTTACTCTTCACGATGCGCCTTCAGCTGATTATGATGCAAATTATTGGCTTTGTACAATAACCCTTGATCCTGAAGTGAAAGTTAAGGGGCAGGAGAATGCCTACAAGGAGGTTATCAAGACTGCCGTTGGGGGAGCAGCTGGAGTTATACATGCCGTTGATTCTGCTATTACCGACTGTCAACCAAATGAGAACGTTGAGGCTATGCGTATGTTTATGTTCAACAAGAGAGTAGAGGCTCGTCCTGTATGGAAGCCAATGCATAAACAGCCTGTTTACCAGAACGTACCTGCTTATGTCAATGGTGTTAGTGAGGCTATCTTCAAGGTAGGTATGTGTATTCCCGCTGGTCCTATGGTGACGGATGATGATGTACGTTACATTGTAGAGTGCATTAAGGAGGCTATCATTGAGTAATTAGATTTTAGCTGTATGTAAATTGACAGATATATTAAACAATATATCCGTCAGAGCAATTAATTATAGGAATATGGAATTCAATATAAGTAGGCGTACTTACGTAATATAATAATCTAATGATAATACTAAGAAAAGAGATAGCTTTACCTTTAGCTGCTATTATTATTCTGATTCTATCTATTATAGAAAATAGAACAGAATGCTATTATTGTTGGTTTTTAATAGTGTTTTATCTATTTATCTATTGGGGTAAAATAGGCTTGTATAAATATTTGGATTCCACTTGTGTTTTTTTTATAGCTTTTCTGACTTTTGTACGTTATCTAATTATCCCTCTCTTGATTATCTTGGATAACGAATATATGACTTACTCTCCTTTGGGGTTAGGCATGAATGGAAACTATTTTTATAAAGGATTCTATTTGACTGTTTGGGAACTTCTTTTATTTGGCTTATTTATTAATCGGAAATTACCTAAATGGTATTACAATAATACTAATAATGCATCTATTAAGTGGTCTAAAACGCATTTTACTACGTGGATTATTTTGATTACTGGGTTGTTAGGGCTATTATACATTAATCCATCCATATTGCAAGATTATTCATTTGTAATAAATCTTAAACCTGATGAGACGATTGCGCAAGAATATATCCCCAAGGGGTTAACTGAAACTATTTCTACAATTGCTAGTAGAGTGCTTAAAATAGTAATACCTATACCTATTGTTTCTTTATTCTATAAAAGATATAACCAAAATCATTCTATCGTAAACTTTTATATAAGTATAATTGTACTAGCTTTTTTTTATGCATTCATTATAGAAGGAAATTCACGTAATACGATAATAATTCCTGCGGTAGCAGTATTGTTTATTCTTTTGAGACTTTATCCTCAATATAGGAAAACAACACTATCAACTTTAGTAACTGTTATTTTATTGATTGCTATTTTATCTTTAATATGGAAAAGCTTTGCAGGGGACTTCAGTACAGCGAAAGAAAGTTCTTTTTCATACTGGATATCTTATATAGAGTCATATTTTGCAGGATTTTCAAATATGGGGAAAGCCGTGTCTGCTTATCAAAATAGTGATATGTTTATAAATCCAATAATTGCGTTCAATGATTTGGCTCGAAATGTACCTTTCCTCAATTCATTAGTTGACAACACTAATACTGCAAGCTATTATTATGTAATGACTTGGGGAAGAAGTGATCAGGTGATTCCAGCTACAGGTAATGGACTGTTTTATTTTAGTTATATTTTGGCACCTGTTGTTTCTATGATGATTTTATGTTTGGGACATTATTTTGAGAAACGTATGCATAATTCTATTTCAGTGCCTGAATATATTATTTATTGTTATTCAAGTATTGTAATATCTTACAATATGTTTAATTCGGTGTCAACAATGATGATGAAGTTGTCAATCACGTTATTACCTCTTCTTTTTGTTTTGTATTTGAGTAAAAAAATAAATAAAATATCATATAATCATATTTAACATGCATAATATACATTCTTTAAGAAATTTATCATTAGAGAAAAAATCAGCATTAGTTTTTGTGTTTGCTACTGCAATATCTTCTGGTTTAAATATGATAACTACACCTTTTTTTACTCGATTGATGCCAGTCGATTCTTTTGGAGTGGTTCAATTATTTAATACATGGTATCAAGTATTAGCTGTATTTGCAACCTTTTCTGTTACTAATGCGATAATTTTTGTTGGATTTCATAATTATGCAGATGACAGAATGGGATATCTTTCTTCTTCATTAGGTCTTGCAACTTTTTCGACTGTAATTATTTCATTGATTGCTTTCTTTACGCAAAAATATTTTTTTCAAATAAGTGGACTAAACGCATCACTACTGATATTATTGACGCTTAGTTTTCTGTTTTTAAATGCTACTCAATTATGGATATGTCTTCAAAAATACGAATTAAAGTATAAAAAAGTATTTTTGGTGGTAGTTTCATCTGGAATTTTATCTTCTGCTTTATCTCTTTTGGCTGTATATTATACAAATAGTTCCTATGCAGAAGTGCGCTTGTGGAGCTCTCAGGCAATTCCAATTCTAATAGGAATTGTTATATTTATATATATATGTATTAAGGGGTGTAAGTTCTTTAATAAGAAATATTGGCTCTTTATTATAACATTCAATGCTCCATTATTAATTCATTATCTATCCCAGTTTATTTTGACTAGTTCCGATCGATTGATGATTAATTACTATTGTAATGAAGCAGATGTAGCTATATATTCCTTAGCTTATCTGGTGTCAAATATTTTGTTAGTTTTCTTTTCACCCATCAATAGTGTTATCATACCTCGTACTCATAGATTACTTGATGACAAAAATTATCGTGAAATTGCGAGTTTTTTATATAAGTTACTTATTTATATTGGGATTTTCATCTTCTTGATTTCGCTTCTGTCACCTGAAATAATTGCGGTTTTAGGCGGAGAAAACTATGTAGGGGGTATTAAGATTGTACCAATAGTATCATTCAGTACATTATTCAATGTTTTGTACATATATGTTGCTAATATAGAATTTTTGTATGGAAAAACTTATAGAATAGCGTTGATAACGATAATTGCAGCTTTGTTAAATATTGTATTAAATGCTTTGTTGATACCGATTTTTGGATTTACAGCGGCGGCATATACTACTTTGGTTGCATATTGTATATATGCAATTTTGCATATATACAATATGTCATCACTTTTGAAGTGTAGAATTTTTTCATATGGAAAATTGTTTGTAATATGTCTCATCTTTATGGCTCTTTGTTTCATTTCAGTGATACTATCAAACATGATTATACCGAGATATATTCTTTTTTTATTAAGTCTATTATTAGTTTTGTATTTACATAAAAGGTTAAAATTAAAAGTATGAGAAAAGTCTGTGTTTTTTTGAGAATATTGGGGGGAATAGCTAAGTCGTTGTATATAAATTTTAAGGTATTTCCTTTTGCGAAAGCAATAAGACTTCCTATATTAGTTTCTTGTCAAACTCGATTACAGGGTATATCTAAAGAAACAATCAAAATCGACACATTAAAAATTCACACAGGTATGATTAGTATAGGAATATTTGAACGTTCAGAAGGTGTTATAGGCCCTAAACATTCTTATTTCGGAACAGATGGGAGTTCTAAAATAATATTTGGAGGGGATTTCTCGATGGTGTATGGAGGATGTTTAAAAGCTACTGGAGGAGGTGTGTTAAAAATGGGAGATAAGGTTACATTCAATACACATTCGAAAGTATTGTGTTCGCATGAAACTACTATTGGAAATAATGTTCGACTGGGCTGGAATGTCACATTAAAGGATGGAGATGGACATCCTATTTGTGATGAAGAAGGACAAATCTTTAATCAAAGTAAGCCAATAATTATTGGGAACAATGTATGGGTTGGTTCTGAAGTAACTCTTTTAAAGGGAACTGTGATACCTGATGGTAGTGTAGTAGGATATGGTTCTATTGTCACAAAAGCTTTCAATGAGGAAAATGTAATAATAGTCGGTAGTCCGGCCAAGATTGTGAAACATAATATTCGATGGAATGCCTGACTAGGTTATCTAGTTATGAAAAATAAAAGGATTATGAATGAAAGATTTATTGAGAACATCAAAGTTCAGTGTAGAAAGAATAAATTTGTGTATCGTATTTTAAAGGTATTATATACTCCAATAACTTTATATCTTAAAGTAAGATTGAATTATATTACTTCAAGAAAAACTGATATTCTTTATGCTAAGCTCAAACAAATCACAACAGGGAAAAGTAGACTCTATTATTTTGGTGTACCCATTCACGAAAATCTCGGAGATGCCGCTCAGATGTCATGTATAAGAAAATGGATAAAAGAAAATTACCCCGAAAGAGAAGTAATTGAGATAGAAACACTGCCAACTTACCGCAAAAAAATTAGAAAATGTCTTGAGGCGATAATAGCACATGATGATGTTATCATAAATCAAAGTGGTGCAACTTTTTGTAATCGTCATGAGGATCATGGGATGCACCGTTATTTATTGAAGACATTTAAACAAAACCAAATTATTTTCATGCCTCAAACTGTTGATTTAACAGATAAAGGTGAGATGGAAATAACTGCAAGTTTATTTAATGCACATCCACTTGCATTTTTTCTGGCACGAGATCCAGAATCTTATCGAATGGTTAAGGAAGCTTTCGATAATAATAGAATTATGTTATGTCCAGATATTGTGACTACGTTAATTGGAAATACACATTTAAGTCAGAAAGTCGGTAGAAAAGGAATATTGATATGTAAACGAATTGATGGAGAGAAAAAATACTCTGATGCTAATATTTCAAAACTACTTTCAGATCTAAGGAGCATTGCCGATGTTATTGATATGACAGATACTAATTTTGATCATACTATCGAGTATACATATTCTCACCTTGACATGATATTGCGTGATAAGTTTTCAATGCTTGCGAAATATGATGTAATACTTACTGATAGATACCATGGCATGATTTTTTCTTTAATTGCCAATACGCCAGTAGTAGTACTGCCAACTACTGGACATAAAGTACGCGAAGGTGCCTTATGGTTTAAAAAAGATTATCCTCAAAGCATTGAATTTTCTGAAACACCGGAGGACGCTTTTAATATAATAATAAGAATGATCAACGATAAAGTTCGTGTCAATAATATTAGTTTATATAAAGAACAGTACTACGATTCTTTAAAAGAGCAAATAAATAGTAGAATAAGAAAATAAGAAAGCAAATCAATAATGTATTTAATGAAAATACTCTTCTTAACAGAAAACTATTTTCCACTTGTTAGTGGTGTTCCTATCGTAGTTAAATACCTTGCAGAGGAACTCTGTAAAAGGGGATATGATGTAACGGTAGTTACTCAAAAGTCAGAAGACAGCCCAAAAAGCGAAATCATTAATGGAGTAAAAGTGTTTCGTTTTAATATTTGGCGAGATTGGAAGCATTTCTACAAAGGCGATATTCAATCATATCTAGATTTTGTAATTAGTAGTAGAGCAGAAATTAATATTATAGAATGCGCAGAGTGTATCACGACAGATGTGTTATTGCCACATCTTAAAAAACTCTATGGAAAAGTTTTATTTCACTCTCATGGTTTATCTGGTTTTGATAATAAATTCTTTGCATTAAAAGATAATTTAAAGCATACTTTGGGCTCAACTTACAACTGGTTTAATTCTCAGTTATACTTTAAATGGACTTTTAAGAAGGCAATAAAATACATTGATGCGTTTATGTGCCTTTCTGAAGTAGATAGTGGAATTAACTACATAAAGAAAAATGCCAATAAGTACTTCATACTTAACAATGCTGCTGATGATATGTTTTTTTCCATAAATGTACCACAGGGAGGGCTATCTAAATATTCAAGTTTGAATAATAAACACTATATAATAAGTTGCGCTAACTATACTGTTGTTAAGAACCAGAAAGATATGATTCGTCAGTACTTCATGTCTGACAGTAGCAAAAGTTATTCGTTAGTTTGTATCGGATCTCAGAAAAATAAATATTATGAAGAATGTGAGGACTTAGTTTCAGAACTAAAACTACAGACTGGTCCTCGTGATGTTCATCTGTTATCTGGAGTTGATAGAGCAGATATTCCATCCATTATAAAGGGGGCATCCCTTTATTTAGTTACAAGTCGTTGGGAACAGTATTCTATTTCTATTATAGAAGCTATGAGTCAGGGAGTACCTTTTATCAGTACAAATGTTGGGAATGCGAAAATACTTCCAGGAGGAACTACTGTTAATTCTGTAAACGACATGTATATGCAAATAGACAATCTTCTTGCAAACAAAGCTCTTCTTAAAAATTATGCTGAAATGGGTAAATACTTTGCCTATAAAAATTGTAGGATAGATGTTGTGATAAATAAACTTGAAGATGTTATGCAAAAGATTGTGTAAAAGTAATATGATACAAACAAAACGTTTACTTTAGCTCGATTCAATAGAGGGAGTTCTTATCGTCCTTGTAATGATTGGGCATGTCTTCGTTCTGTATATTTGAATATGAATAAAACTTCAGTGTTTGCTTCATATGTCCTTTCCATATATATACCATTATTCCTTTTTGTTAGTGTCTATTTGGCAATAATCATTAGTAATAGGTAAGTAGCTTATGTAGCTTATACCATTTATTATATGGGCATTCTTTGCTCCTTTATTGCAGACCGGTAGCATTGATATAGATAAAGGTTTACAGATACTTATTTATTCAGATAAGGAATTGTATATATTGTGTGAATTGTTTACTGTTTTGTCTTCAATGTTGCAGAATTTTTAGAAGAGAGTAACAAGGTAAGGCATATTGTTACAGTAGGGTGTTTTTTATCATATTATGTGTCCCAATGTTTTTGTTCCATACAAAATTCAATTGTTCTCAATTGTGCTATCATATAATATTCTACGGATGGTTATTATTATAAACGGTTACAATGTACTTGTGTGAACTGGTGTTCAGATTGTTGGTATGTTTTTCTTTTATAATCTTGGTGAGAGATATTTGAATAGAAGAAGTTTGCAAATACTTCAGAAGATTGCTATTTCAACTTTAGGGATTTATGCTGTTCAGTTTACTATATTACGCTATCTAATTGAATTCATTCTATTGAATTAATGTCATCTAAAATAATTGTTGTATCCATTATTGTAATAGCATTAAGTTATTTTGTAGTCGTCTTGATTCGGAAAGTGAAATATGTAAGACTTCTTTTAATCGGAGAAAAGTAAAACAATGAAGATAGTTACTTTTTGGGGTGGTCTTGGCAATCAAATATTTGAGTATGCCTATTATCTGTGGTTGAAAGAACAGAACCCTACTGAAAAAATATATGCTTATTATCCGTCCATAGGTTTATCTGATCATAACGGGCTGGAAATTAATAAACGATTTGATGTTGTGTTACCTCCAACGTCGCCATTAGCCAATTCCATAGGCAAAATCTTTTTTAATGCAAATAGAATTTTAAGGAGGATGAAACTTCCTTTGGTATGTACATGTACTCAATCGAATGAGAGATATGGCTCCATATTTCATTGTGATTATTGGCAAGACAAAAGGTATATATCAGGTTCTTTCAATTTAAATTATAATATAGGGACTATAGAGAAACAGAATGAAGATGTCTTGCAAATCATCAAAAAAGAGAATGCTGTTGCTATACATGTACGCAGAGGCGACTATATGACTACTGGAAATATATCTACTTATGGTGGTATTTGTACGGAAGAGTACTATTCTAAAGCGATTGCTTACATAGAAAAGGATATAAATAATCCGCATTATATATTTTTTTCAGACGACCCGGATTATGTGAAGTCGCATTATTCTTTCGCTAACATGACTGTGGTTGATTGGAATAAAGGGGAGAAAAGTATTTTTGATATGTATCTTATGTCTCAATGTAAGTTCATGATTTTAGCCAATAGTACCTTTAGCTATTGGGCGGCAAGGTTTAATAAGAAGGCAGAGATTATATGTTGCCCTAATAAATGGACGAACGATAATGAGCCTAATATTATTTTAGATAATTGGATAAAAATCAAATAATAGTTTATTCATGAGAAAACGAATTTGTTTTGTTACCACTGTACCTATTACGATAAAGGCATTCTTACTTGGCTTATCAAATCATTTAATAGATAAATATGATTACGATGTTACATTCATTTGCAATGATGATGAGTATTTGAGATCAATAACTAATGAGAATCTTCATTTTGTTCCGGTGAAGATGAAGAGGGGTATTGGATTTGATGGAATAGGTGTAATTTGTAAACTCTTTAATATTTTTAAAGCAGAGAAATTTGATATTGTTCAGTATGCAACTCCCAATGCATCTTTGTATGCTTCTATCGCTGCAAGAATGGCTGGGATAAAAGAACGTCTGTATTGTCAATGGGGCGTTCGGTATATTGACTTCAAGGGAATCACAAGAGTTGCATATCGTCAGCTCGTTAAAATAATGTGTAATAACGCAACTGCTATTGAAGTGGAAAGTTATTCTATTTTGAAATTTAGTGTAGAAGATGGCTTGTATAAGCCCGAAAAAGCACAAGTAATTTGGAATGGAAGTGCTAGTGGGGTAGATTTGAAAAAGTTTGATATTAAAAAACGAGAAAGCTGGCGGAATGAAATTCGTACTGAGCTGGGTATTCCTGAAGATAAAATAGTTTTTGGTTATGCTGGTCGTATAACACGAGATAAGGGTATTAACGAATTAGTTGACGCATTTGTGAGTGTCAATAATCCTGAAAAGGCGGTTTTGTTTTTGGTAGGTGATTATGATAATGCAGGAACCATTAGACCCGATGTTATAGAAAAGATTGAAAATAGTATAAATATTAAGCACATACCTTTTACTAACAAGCTCGAGCGTTATTATGCTGCAATGGATGTGTTCTGTTCATTGAGTTATCGAGAAGGCTTTGGTCTTGTGGTAATAGAAGCTGGTAGTATCGGTACTCCTGGCATTGTATCTAATGTTCCTGGACAGTTTGATACAATCAAAGATGGGATTACTGGTGTTTTGGCTGAAGTAAGGAATATCGAAAGTATCAGGGCTTGTTTAGAAACATTCATCTCCAATCCGAATAAGGCTAAGGAGATGGGAGCAAACGCGGTGTCATATATAGCAGAAAACTATGATAGTGTTAAGTTATTTGATAAACTGGCTAAACACAGAAACGAACTGATAAATAAATCAAGGGGGTAATTTTATGCCAAAAGTTTCAATAATAATGGGTATATATAATTGTGCTTCATTTTTACCTGTAGCAATTGATTCCGTCCTCGAACAGACTTTTAAGGATTGGGAACTCATCTTGTGTGATGATGGTTCTAAAGACGATACATATAGTGTAGCAAAGCTCTATGTGGATAAACATCCAGATAAAATCATATTGTTGAGAAATGAAAAGAATATGCATTTAGCAGCTACTCTAAATAGATGTCTCTCTGTTGCACGGGGGGAATACATAGCACGTATGGATGCTGACGATAGGTGCATGCCTAAACGATTGGAAATAGAGGTGACTTTTCTTGATGAACATCCCGCGATAGATTGTGTGGGATGTGGCATGATTGTTTTTGACGAGAATGGCGAAAGAGGAGTACGCTTGAATGTTGAGTATCCTACTAGGAATTTCCTTGTTCATACGACACCATTTGCACATCCAACGATTGTAATGCGTAAATATGTATACGATAAACTTGGGGGGTATACTACTTCTGGAAAGTCATTGCGGTGTGACGATACGGAACTTTGGTTTAGGTTCTATGCAGAAGGGTTCACTGGATATAATCTGCAGGAGCCTTTATATTATTATCATGAGAGTGTGAATGATTTCAAGAAACGATCATTTAAATCATCCTTAGAAACTTTTAAGGTATGTATAGATGGATATAAAATGTTGAACTATCCATGGTGGAAGTATGTATATGCACTAAAACCTATAATTTCAGCTTTGATGCCAAACAAGTTGATGTATAACTACCATAAAATATTAGATCGAAAAAATAAATAAAACTTCCAATAAATAATCATGAAGAAAGTCCTTTTACTTGATACAGGAACGCAAGGCTTCGCAATGATACAGTCATTGCACAAGTTGGGGCATTATATTGGTTTAGTTCATCGAGAATTCGGAAATTACGCTGACCTTTCACATTACGTAGATAAAAAGTATTATGTTGGTATCAAAAAATTGGATGAGAAATATTTGCAGTTTCTTGTAGATGTGATACATAAGGATGGTTATCAGGCTTTGATACCTATGAGTGACCACACGGCTGAGTTCGTAAGTAAATATAAGGAGAACCTTAAATCTTTAATCGCATTCAAGATGCCGGATTACTCATCATTTCTTAAAGGGTATGACAAAAACAAATTGATGAGTTTATGCGAGGAAAAAAGTTATCCACATCCAAAAACTATAGATTTAACAGGTAAGACAATTGATGATCTTAATATTGATTCTTTAATGAAGTTTCCTTATCCTGCCATGCTTAAGCCTAACCTCACTACAGGAGGTAGAGGTATGCGTGTTATTAATTGTTTGGAAGAATTATTACAGATGTATCCTGATATACGCAAAGACTATGGAGAGTGTCATTTACAGCAATTTATACAAACAGGAGGACGGCAAGTAAAACTTCAACTATACGTGGATAGTAATCAAGAACTTATATGTTCATCTGTTATGGATAAGGTACGTTGGTACCCGGTTAAAGGAGGTGCTAGTTGTTGTTCCGTTTCAATTAGGGAAGATGATATGGTGAGAATTTGTCACAATATTCTCAAGGATATAAAGTGGGAGGGATTTGCAGATTTCGATACGATAGGTGATCCTGTAACTGGACAATTGTTGATTATGGAAATTAATCCAAGAGTTCCGGCTTGCATACGCACTGCGATTGTAGCAGGTGTTAATTGGGGAGAGATTATTCTTGATGGCTATCTAGGTAATCCTGTAAAAAAATATATATATAAAGAAGGTGTTTCTTTGCGGCACCTTGGTTTTGATGTGCTTTGGTTTTTACATTCGTCAAAGCGCTTTTCTGTTAAGCCATCATGGTTCAGCTTTTTTGGATCAAATGTTTATTATCAAGATTTTATTTTAGCAGATCAGAAACCCTTTTGGGTGGGTACCTTCAACAACATAAAGAAACTTTTTGATTCTGATTTTAGAAAAGATAAGCAAGGAGTATAAGTTAGTAAATGGTGAATAAAAGCAATAAGCTAATGGCATTAATGTCTCTATGGGGCATTATTTTAGTAGTGTTAGGGCATAGTGGGTTTGAAGAGGCAATTGTAATGGATAATTTGTTTGATTTGCATAAGTACATCTACAGTTACCACATGCCTCTATTCTTTTTTATTTCAGGTTACTTATATGCATTAACAAATCCAGTTTTTACACAAATTGATCCTTTAAAATTCTTAAAGAAAAAAATATTGCGACTTTACGTACCTTATGTAGTGTTAGGCTTAGTAATTTTCTGCATCAAATGGAGTTTGTCTGGGTTATCACATGCTGAAAGGGATTTCTCCGTATCTAATTTTTTTATGATGTTTATTGCTCCACATTGGCAAAGCAGTACAATGGGATATCTTTGGTATATAGTAACATTATATTTTCTCTTTGTTTTTGTTACGATTTTATCTGTATGCAAGATTGATTTAAGAAATATAGTTATCGCATTATTGCTAATAGTGATACTTTGGGGGCTTAAATTATATGCCCCCTCTTCAGCTTTTATGAATTTGTTTAATTTATCTTCTTTATTATGGTATACACCTTTCTTTATCATGGGTATATTATATGATAAATATGAAAGCTCACTGTCTGTATTAGGTGCTTTTAATGGATGGATCAAGCCTTTATTATTGTTCTGTGTTTCTGCTTCAAGTGTCTTTGTTGCTTTTGATAATACAGCTATTGACATGATGTTTCGAATATTCTATGCAATAATCGGTATTGTATTTTCTATGTCTTTTTGTAATGGATTGTTACAGAGTTACTTTGTTCAGAAAAACGTACTATGCTATGGAAATATGACGTATACAATCTATTTGTTATCCTTTTTCGGACAATATGCGGCAAAAGTCTTTTTTGTAAATATAATGAGGGCTCATTGGAGTATTTGTGTTATAGCTATGTTTATTTCAGGCTTACTTTTCCCCATACTGATATATCGAATTGTGCGAAAATCAGAGACTTTATATAAAAGTAAATTTTTAAAATTAATTATTGGAATATAGGAATGCATATATTGTCGTTTGACATAGAAGAGTGGTATATCGAAAAGAAATATTTTGGTAACCGCAAAGAGAAATATCAGGAATATGACCGTTATCTCAAATCAATACTTGATGTATTGGATAGAAGGAACATGAAGGCAACTTTCATGTGTGTAGGTGAATTAGGACATTGGTTTCCAGAAGTAATAAAGGAAATTGCGGAAAGAGGACATGAAATTGGCTGTCATTCAAATGAACATACATGGTTGACAAGCCTAAACTCTAAGCAGTTGAGACAAGATACTCATGATGCGATAGCATCTCTTGAAGATGTTTGTGGGCAAAAGGTTAAGAGTTACCGAGCTCCTGCATTTTCCATAGGTGATAATAATAAGTGGGCATTAGAGATTCTTGCAGAAAATGGGATAGAATTGGATTCTTCTGTTTTTCCAGCAGCAAGAGATTTTGGTGGATTTGTGTCATTTACTTCTGAGAAGCCTGCGATTATTAGATATAATGGCATTGAGATTAAGGAATTCCCTATTTGTACAACGAAAGTGTTTGGAAGAAGTATAGCTTATTCTGGTGGCGGATACTTTCGTTTTTTTCCTTTGAGTTTCGTGAAGAAAAGAATGAATGAGAGTGATTATGCAATCTCTTATTTTCATATAGGGGATGTCGTTAGATTGTTTGATACCTTCATTTCAAGAGAGTTGTATGAGATGTATTTTAAGGAAAAAGGGACATTCACTAATAGGATAAAAAGAAGTGTAAAGTCTAATCTTGGTATTAACACTGCTTTTGAGAAAATGTGTAGTCTAATTGAGAAAATAAATTTTGTAAGTCTGGGGGAAGCAGAAAAAATGATTGATTGGTCTAGAGCAAATACTGTAAACTTATGATTTTAAAATGGATATTTGACAGGCTTGTTTCTCTGATTGGACTTGTTTGTCTTAGTTGGTTATATCTCATTGTGGCTATACTTATCAAGATGAAGATGCCGGGAGGTCCTGTGTTTTTTGTTCAAAAGAGAGTAGGAAGATGTGGCAAACTGGTGAAGGTGCACAAATTTCGCTCAATGACAGTGCAAAAGAAGAATGAAGCATTTACTGGTATAGCTGCTATTGAAACGAACCGTATCACTCCTCTTGGTGCCAAGCTTCGTCGATACAAGATAGACGAATTGCCAGAGTTATGGGATGTGTTCATTGGTAATATGAGTTTTGTGGGCCCTCGTCCTGATATTCCAGGTTATGCAGACCAGTTGAAAGGTGATGATCTTGAAGTGTTGAGACTTCGCCCTGGTATTACAGGTCCGGCTTCGATGAAATATCGTAATGAAGAAGAAATTCTTGCTTCGGTAGATGATCCTCGGAAATATAATGATGAGGTGATTTATCCAGATAAAGTTCGCCTGAACCGCTATTATTTGCATAACTATAGCTTCGTCAAAGATATACAGATGATTATCTGTACAGTTCTTGGTAAGAGAATGAAATATGCGGGTGAGGAGATATAATGAGTGAGATATAACACGAAACGTTATTAATTGATGTGACACACAATATTTTTGGAAGCAAGCTGAAAATGGAGAGTATACTTAGTGTTTAAAACTGATAAGAAGAATCAAATAAGACTGTACATATGTTATATGCATTGGCACATTTTTTAAGAGACCATTGTCCATTTATTTGGGACTTGGTGGATGTGTTGAATTCTTTTCTATTTTCATTGCGTTATGGCAATAGATTGAAAAAAATAAAGGGGGTGCTAACAGGCGTTGATTCACTTTATGTCATATCACCTATATCTGAATGTCGGGCTTCAGATTTGGCTGCTTTTTTTGATGCACAACCTCAAGAGGCATTCACCTATTTCCATCCTCATGGGTTTGATGAGGAAAGTCTGAAGAAGCTACAAGGTTATAGTGCATTTCTTGCGTATGTGGTAAAAGAGAATGAAAAAATAGTAGGATATTTTTTTATGAGGAGTTTTTTTCATGGAAAGACATTTATTGGTCGTATGGTGGATTACAACTTTCGCGGAAAGGGTATTGCCAAAATGATGAATCGTGTAACTTTCGACATTGCCCAACTTATAGGTCTTCGTGTATTCCAGACAATCTCGATAAAGAATATATCTTCACTAAGGTCTGCTCAAGCAGAAAATGAACTTCGGATTATTGAAACCCTGCCTAATGGAGATTTGTATGTAGAGAATTTGCCTAAGAGGAAATAAAGGGCTGAAAGAGGACCTTGCAAGGGCTGCGCTGAAAATATTATACAAAATGAAATAGAATATGTAGGTCCCTAGCTTCATGTTATACATATGAAGAATCCTACATTTTGTTGATCAGGAAATATGCAGTGGCATATTCTTGGTTTACGTTTTTATATCGGTGTAAATCCGGTATGATTTTATTATATCAACTGTCTGTGAAGATCGTTGATATTTAAAATGATATTATTCTTAATTATGCACAATAAAAGAATAAGAAACAGCATTTTCACTGTCTCTTGTTCTTCAATTATGTTTTTTGACATATTATACCTGTGAATACTCCTTCACACACCCAAAACACGGACACTCCTTCATAGGATTTAAATCATGATGCCCCACAATCAGCGTTTTGGGAAACTGTCCTCGTAATTCACGGAGTAAAGCGAGTAGGGAACCTTTTTGCTCCAATGTACGCGTATCTTTCGGTTTCCCGTTCGCATCCAGTCCTCCTTCATAACAAACACCTATCGAATGGGCATTATGATTACGACAGTGTGCTCCAATCTTTTCTAAAGCACGTCCTCGGTGGATCTCCCCATCACGAGTAATGTAGAAATGATAGCCAATATCACGGAAACCACGGTGCAAGATATGATCCTGTCGGCAAGCCTCCGCCGAAAGGGACTTTCCTTCCGGCGTGGCACTGCAATGAATGATAATTAATGTAATAGTCCGCATGGGGTTACATGCAACTTTGTATTCCGAACACACCTCCGATGGCGGTGGCTACAGTGATAACGATTTTGAGAACTAAGCTCCATACAGAGCGGGGAGATGATGATTTACTCATACAATAACAGGTTTTAAATAAATTAATAATAGTTTTCTTTTACCACAGATTTACTGTAGGTTTGCCATAGGTTTACCACAGATCTACACAGACTCACACAGATAAATAATCGACTACTTTAGCAACTACCAATTCAATATAATCTGTGGAAATCTGTGTAGTCAGTGGTGAATCTTTTAGGCAGCCGGGTCAGGCGCTTCACCACCTCCATCCGGTTTCGGATCAGGGTTGTCACCCGAATCAGAACCTCCTCCGGCAGTTGTCGGTTTCTGATATTCCGCCTGCTGTTTCAACTGACTGTCGAGTTTCAGATTATTGGTCGACAGATTACCGGTGGCACGGGCTTTCAGACGCATGCCGCTAATATTCTTTTCCAACGAGAACTCTTCCAGCGTATCGGCTGCCTTACTGCGAATACCCACACCAAAAATGGCAAGATCATCAATTTTCACACACTTGCCGTCTAGCAACAATTCTTTGATGCAATCTACCATATCCGAAAGCACACCTTTGATGACACCACCGGAATACGGTGAATTGTGCTTCGACATATGTTCGGCAAGCTTTGCCAAATCAAACGTCTCGTCGCTTACTGCACGGGCGAACCACTTACCCGCATTCAAGCCTTTCTTCTGCTGGTTCTGATAAATTTTGTAACGAATCATAAAACAATAAATTAAAGGGTTAAACATATTGTCCGGGGATTCTTTTCCCTTTCGACGATACAAAAATACTACTCCGGATCTCCCGGAAATCAGCTGTGCACGGTTGTGTCTGGTAGCGGTCGGTTATTTGTCATTATAGTCGGTTATTCAATGGAAAAACGTTGGTTATATAGTCGTTTTTTGTTATTTTTGTAACAGTAAATCAGAAATATATCCATCATGAGTGAATTTAAAATACGTGCTTACGGGCGCATGGAACTGGCGCAACTCTATTCTCCGCAACTAACTGACATCGCTGCCTATCGAAAGATGAAGAAATGGATCTCTTTGTGCCCCGGACTTCTGCAACGCCTGTACGACTTAGGCTACGAATCAAAGCGACGCTCATTCACACCGTTGGAGGTGAGAGTTATTGTGGATGCTTTAGGAGAGCCTTAAATAAAGCGTCGCTTTATGGTGTATAAAGCTTAGCTTTACACCTCCTAAAGCGATGCTTTATGCAGGACAAACGATTGTTTCAGTCAAAACGGATGTGGTAATTGAAATGACTACTGCATCCGTAAATAAAACGGGTACAGTAGGTACACTTTTTCCGGTTCACTCATACACACACGCACGCGCATACAACCCTTTACCGTCCATACTGATTAATTTTCCGTGTTTGGTGAGCCGTTTCAGCCAAGTGAGGGCTGTGTTTTCTTTAATTCCCATGGCAACTGCTTCTTCCAGTAACTGGGTACGAGTAAATTCATCACCCAGTTTCTGGAAAAGATAATCACGATCGGCATTAGGACGATGGCTGACTTCTGTACTGGGGAGGAACGATAGAATATGCGTGGCATGGCAGTAGAGAGGTTCCGCAAGACTAAGCACAGCATGAAAGTCTTCCTGTGAAATGGATACATCCCAACGAGTGATGATGTCATCTTTGCGGTTGTCCGCAGGAATCTCCTTGTCCGGTGTGAAAGGAGAGGTGGGGGAGGTCTTGAAGTCGTAGGGCTGCGGGCTTTCGAGGGCACGCAATACGGCTACTTCCGACATGATTCTGCATAGATTGACGGCCAGACGTGCCACAAAACTATACATTTCCCTTCCATTAGCTACACTGGAGCGTTCAAACAAGTTGGAAAAGACGGTGTCGATTTCTTCTTTTTGTTCATCCGTGAGTTGCAGGGTATGAATGCCGTGCGCTTTTATCACGCTCAACTTTTCTTTCCATTCCAGTCCCATAGCGGTGAATATCTCCTCCCAATCTATCTCGTTGTCCATAAATTGGCTGATCCATTTACTTATTCCGCACATGTAATAATATAATTGGCGGGAGTATGATCCGTCTTCTGCCGTCGGAATGAAAGTTTGCACCTGCGACGGCGTACCCGAAATCAGAACGGAAAGATAGCTTTTCTTCACTTCCCGGTATTCCTGGTCGGTGCGGCGGTTGTAGGACAAGCGGTCGTGGTCGAACGCTTTGCGCAGGGTATCGCTCCAATGACCGTGATCCGATCCGATGGCGGTGGAAAGGGTGTCCGCTTCCGCTTCGCAGATAAGTCCGGTTCCGTCGGAGTCCATGATGTTTTGTAGGATACCCGTACCGGTGTTGTTGCCCGAAATGAGGAACATCCTGTTAGGGGGCATTTGTGGAGCCTCCTTTTTGGTTCGTTCTTTTCCCATTGCATCGTACTCGGCTTTCTCTTTTTTGTATGCTTTCATCTGTATGGTCACTTCTTTGCGAATCTCGTCGTGGATAGGTTCCACGAGTAAGCGGATGTAGGAAAGGATACCTTTGCCGGAAGCCGAAGGAGCCACTACGAAACATTGGAGGCTGGGGTGATGGTATTTGCCGCCATATAGGCATCGCACGTGGCGCGACATACAAGCACCCAGGGCAGTGAGCGCTCCCAATAACATGATGTCGTGTTGTATTGGGCTGCTCCCGGCTTTTATGATACGTTGCAAAAATTCCGGCCAGTCGTTTTCCGGAAAAGTGGGCAATTGATGTTGCGGTTCACTGCCCGGTAATAGTTCTTCTTCCCCTTCTTTATCATCGGAGATATTGTCATTTCCCACCTTGTTATGCGCGCCCGTGTGTGGGGAAAATTTGCGTGCTGTACCTGCTGTACCTTTTGTACCTGTGGGATGTTTGGGCATTTCTTCTATGCAGATGCTTACTCCCGTCGCTTCGGCCAGGTGGAAAGCGGTGCCCAAGTGCACTTCTCCACGTTGGGTGTGGAGTGCGTTGGAGAATACCCGTTCGGCATGTTCGTGCTGATACTTGGGAGACACCCGGCACAGGCGATGGAAAAAGTCACGTCCTGCTTCACCGCAATCCGTTGCGATGGCGAATGACAATTGTACGTATTCAAGATAGGTGGGAGCAATGTCCGCTCCTGCCGCTTCGACTGCTTCGGTGAGACGGCATAAAGATTCAATATCGGTCATGTTTTGATTTTTATAAAATAATGTTTAATTATTCTCGTTTACTTGGTTCTGAACAATGCTTCCGGGTCGTAACTAAGGAAACAGGATCTCACGAGGTCTTTGCCGGAGAAATCTACTTTGGATTTCGTTTCGGAAGAAACCGCTGTTACCGTATTGTATGCCGTCTCTACGTACCGCATCGCCCAACTCATGTTTTCTGTGATATTTTTTGTATCATTTGTCGTGGAGGAATAATGGCAAGGAACAAATGCCTTTACACCCAGTCCGCTGGGGCTGATAAAGGTGAGTACAGGTTGTAGGAGAGGATCGTCATAGAGCATACGTCGCATTTCTACTGCTTCCTGATAAGAGTGGAGACCGTCCACATCTACTATCACCAGATGAGACGGGGAGACGAAATCCTTACAGCTACGGCGGGTGAATGTGCCGCAAGGGGTCACATACGGAAGCAATGATGCTTTGGCGGCTCGTATATCTGTGGCATTCCGTACTTGTGCGGTCAGGGTTTTGAGATTCTCATTGCAAGTAATCATTTGGAAAACTTGTTCGATGGAGACTTCGCAGAAGGGGATAAGCGTGGGAGGAGTCATCAGTCGGCCTTGTTTGTCTTTGATGGGAGCGATAGGTGGCATAAAATAGGACATTCTGTAGTTGTTTGACATCATTTTCTTTTTGTTATAAGTTAAAATGTTTATTTTTGCAAAAAATATGAGTGTGTTTCAAAAACACGGCATGAAGGTAGTAATAACAAAATAGACTCTACCCTGATATGTGAGGATAAAAGTTAAAATATTTAATTATTAAAGTGTGTATTTAACAACAAAAAACAAAGATGAAAAAGAAAACGGTTTGTTGCAGTGATTTGGGAGCTTATATTAATGAGTTGCTTAAACGTGCGAAATTGAAAAATGAGTATGTATGCGAGACCCTGGGTATGGGACATGATGTTTTGAATGGCATAAAAAAGGGCTAAATCTCCCATTGAACGATTATATAAAAGTAATGAATCTCTGTTTGAATGCCTACAACGAAGAGGAGATTGAACTGATTTTGAATACGTTGGTGAGAATGTATCTGCGCTACTACAAGAAGAGGATAGTGGAGTAATCCGTGAAATAATTGATAGAAAATCCCGGCTGAATAAATAAAAACGGCCGGGATTTTTTTGTTTAGGATGTCTATTTGTCATTCTTGGGAAATATCAAATGGTAGCCATACCTTTTCCGTGTGCGATAACGAAAACACAAAAAATAACATTTTATTAGGTAGAAAAAGTTTGAGGAATGCTTCGTAGTTCACAAATAATGATTAAATTTGCCGCGATTTGTAATGCGGAGTTTGCAAAATGACGAATAATACTATAAAGCATCTAGGTATTGTGGAAAACATACAGGGTTCTCATCTGTCGGTGAGGATTGTCCAGACATCGGCTTGTGCGGCATGTAGCGCAAAGGGGCATTGTTCCTCGGCGGATAGTAAGGACAAAATCATAGATATCATAGATACCGCAGCTTCTTCCTATCAGGTGGGAGAGAAGGTGATGGTGGTCGGCGAAACGTCGATGGGCATGATGGCGGTATTGTTGGCTTTCGTATTTCCTTTCGTACTTCTTATATTTTCGTTGTTTCTTTTGATGGCATTGATAGAGAATGAACTGTATGCAGCTCTTCTTTCTCTGGCTGTCCTTATACCTTATTATTTCGTTTTATGGCTTAACAAAACGCGACTCAAACAACAATTTTCATTTACTATAAAACCAATAAATAACTAAAAACATTATGAATTTGATTCTGATTGCAGTGATTTCATTGGGAGCTATAGCGCTCGTGTTGGCCGCTATTCTTTATGTGGCTTCCAAGAAATTTGCCGTGTATGAAGACCCGCGGATTGCCCAGGTGGGAGAAGTGCTTCCCCAGGCTAATTGTGGTGGATGTGGCTATCCCGGTTGTAGCGGCTTTGCCGACGCTTGCGTCAAAGCCGGTTCGCTGGATGGTAAATTCTGCCCCGTAGGCGGACAGCCTGTCATGGCACAAATTGCTGATATCCTAGGGCTTGCAGCCGGAGAAGCTGAACCGATGGTAGCAGTGGTAAGATGTAACGGAACGTGTATGAATCGTCCGCGTATTAATCAGTACGACGGTGCGAAGAGTTGCGCTATTGCCGCTTCGCTCTATGGTGGGGAAACGGGTTGTAGTTACGGATGTCTGGGGTGTGGTGACTGTGTGGCTGCCTGCCAGTTCGATGCCATCCACATGAATCCTGAAACAGGACTTCCGGAAGTGGATGAAGCGAAATGTACCGCTTGCGGTGCCTGTGTGAAGGCTTGTCCGAAGGCGATCATCGAAATCCGTCCGCAAGGAAAGAAATCACGCCGTGTGTATATCTCTTGTGTGAATAAAGACAAGGGAGCTGTGGCACGCAAGGCTTGTACGGTGAGTTGTATCGGCTGTGGCAAATGCGTGAAGACTTGTCCGTTCGAAGCTATCACGTTGGAGAACAACTTGGCTTACATCGATCCGCACAAGTGTAAATCTTGCCGGAAATGTGTGGAAGTCTGTCCGCAGAATACCATTATCGAATTGAATTTCCCGCCGAGGAAACCGAAAGAAGAAGCTCCGGCTGCTCCAAAACCGGCTGCTGTTTCTAAAGAAGCGGTGGAAACTCCTGCACCGGCGGCAAAAGTGGAAACTCCTGCTGAAAAGGCTACAGAAGCTCCGAAAGTAACAGAATAATAACAGAATAAAATACAGAACTGTATGTTAAAGACATTTTCAATTGGTGGAGTTCATCCACACGAAAATAAATTGTCGGCACATCAACCTATTATCACAGCGGAAGTTCCTGCAAAGGCTGTTATTTTGCTGGGGCAGCACATTGGTGCGCCTGCAAAACCGGTTGTAGCGAAAGGGGATGTGGTAAAGGTAGGCACTAAAATTGCTGAACCTGCCGGCTTTGTTTCGGCAGCAATTCACTCTTCAGTCAGTGGTAAAGTGGCGAAGATTGATACTATTGTCGATGCCAGCGGTTATGCGAAACCTGCTATCTTTATCGATGTGGAAGGCGACGAATGGGAAGAAACAATCGACCGTAGCGCCACACTGGTGAAGGAATGTGAACTTCCGGCAGAAGAGATCGTGAAGAAAATTGCCGATGCCGGAATCGTTGGTCTGGGTGGTGCTTGTTTCCCTACACAGGTGAAACTTTGTCCTCCTCCTTCTTTTAAAGCTGAATGTGTGATTATCAATGCCGTAGAATGTGAACCTTATTTGACTGCCGACCATCAGCTGATGCTGGAACACGCGGAAGAAATCATGGTAGGTGTTTCTATCTTGATGAAAGCGGTGAAAGTGAATAAGGCATTTATCGGAATCGAAAATAATAAGCCGGATGCCATCGAACTGATGACGAAAGTGGCTTCCAGCTACGCAGGCATCGAAGTAGTGCCCTTGAAGGTGAAATATCCGCAAGGAGGTGAAAAGCAGCTGATTGATGCAATCACCAAGCGTCAGGTGGCCAGCGGTGCATTGCCTATCTCTACGGGAGCAGTCGTGCAGAACGTGGGAACGGCATTTGCCGTTTATGAAGCTGTGCAGAAGAATAAACCATTGTTCGAACGGGTGATTACCGTGACGGGAAAGTCGGTTGCGAAGCCGTCCAACTTCCTGGCTCGTATCGGTACACCGATGAAACAGTTGATTGACGCTTGCGGTGGTCTGCCCGAAGATACGGGTAAGGTGATCGGTGGCGGTCCGATGATGGGTAAGGCGTTGGTAAATATCGAGGTTCCTACTGCGAAGGGCAGTTCCGGCATCCTGATTATGAACCGGAAGGAAGCCAAACGTGGTGAAGCTCAAACCTGCATCCGTTGCGCGAAGTGCGTGAGTGCCTGTCCGATGGGACTGGAACCGTACTTGCTCGGAGCCTTGTCTGAAAACGGAGATTTTGAAACAATGGAAAAAGAAAGAATCATGGATTGTATTGAGTGCGGCTCTTGCCAGTTCACTTGTCCTGCCAACCGTCCGCTGCTCGACTATTGTCGTCTGGGTAAAGGCAAAGTAGGAGCTATGATTCGTGCACGTCAAGCTAAAAAATAACGAATATGGAAAATAAATTAATCGTATCACTATCGCCCCACGTTCATGGCGGAGACAGCGTACAGAAAAATATGTATGGCGTGCTGATTGCACTGATTCCGGCTTTTCTGGTGTCTCTCTATTTCTTCGGACTGGGTGCCCTGATTGTCACGGCCACTTCCGTTGCGGCTTGTTTGTTCTTCGAATGGGCGATCGGAAAATATTTAATGAAGAAACCGACCACTACCATCTGCGACGGCTCTGCCATCATCACAGGTGTGTTGCTGGCATTTAATTTACCGTCTAACTTGTCTATCTGGATTATCATCCTCGGTGCACTGTTTGCTATCGGTGTAGGCAAAATGTCTTTCGGCGGATTAGGCTGCAATCCTTTCAACCCGGCATTGGCAGGCCGCGTATTCCTGCTGCTTTCTTTCCCGGTGCAGATGACCAGCTGGCCGGTAGTCGGACAGTTGACCGCTTATACGGATGCTACCACCGGTGCCACTCCGCTGGCCTTGATGAAGCAAGCCATTTACGGTGACACTGCCGCTTTAAGCCAGATTCCGGATGCGTTGAGCCTGTTGATCGGACAAAACGGCGGATGTCTCGGTGAAGTGAGCGCGCTGGCTCTGCTGATCGGTTTGGCTTATATGCTGTGGAAGAAAATTATCACATGGCATATTCCGGTATCTATCCTGGTTACCGTATTCGTGTTCGCAGGCATCATGCATCTGGCGGATCCTGAAAAATACGTGTCTCCGGTGCTCCAACTGCTTTCC
>ERZ791724.267-NODE-267-length-47334-cov-2.844096_pt1 | contig 47334 bp, 27 predicted proteins | sample MGYA00510044_ERZ791724 | MGnify/ENA primary metagenome ERZ791724 (study PRJEB30046, sample SAMN00715140) | human gut metagenome | study: EMG produced TPA metagenomics assembly of the A metagenome-wide association study of gut microbiota in type 2... | reverse complement strand
ACATATACCTCGCCAGATATGGCTTAATGGCAAACGTGACTGTAACCATAGGATTTGAATTTTGAATTGTTGAAATTTATTGTATACTGATTGCCGCTTCGTACGGCAGATTCCGTCGTGTTTGTTGGAAAAAATTCCATGGGTTACGGGGACGGAATTCTAATTCGGTAAGAAATTGAAATTCAAATGGTTACAAATGCCGGTTTTTCCTTTAAAACCAACGGGCCGTTCCTTTAAAAGGAACGACCCGTTGCACACCGAGGAAGGACCTCTTCCTTTTAAAGGAACGGACGGCTCCCTAAAATCCATAGTGCAAAGCTATTCCTAATATTCTGATTTTTCAAAAGGAAGAATAGCGGTAATCTTTATATTATGTAATGAAATATCATAAATGGTATACATATCTAATTTATGCGTATGTATATTGGCAATATGTAATAAAAATATACTGATTAATAGGACGTGTGTTTTAACTATATTTATCAGATAACTATTCTTAAAGTGGAAAAACTTTTTATTCCTTTTCTTGTTTCTTGCGTAACAGGCGGAAAAATAGTTCAGATAAGTAAGGTGAACTTCGTACTTTTACGTCTCAAACAAAAAAAGCAAGATATGATAACATCAGTGAAACTTATGCTGAACAAGAGCAGGATATTGAATAATGGCAGTTACCCTTTAGTATTCCAGGTGATACACAATCGAAGAAAAAAGTTACTGTATACAGGCTACCGGGTGAAAGAGGAGGTGTTTGACGGGTCGGAAGGGAAGATTAAGAATGGCGCAGGTTCTGCTTTTACCGCTACGGAGGTCGTGAAAATGAACCGCGGGCTGCGGAAGCTGCGGAATCGGATTGATACGCGGATAAGGCAGCTTGAGCGGACAAGGGAAGAATTTACGGTAGAGGATATTCTGGCTCAAGACGCTTCTGGTACACGGGAACCGCAGTTTTATTTATTGCGGTATATCAATGCGCAGATTGAGCGTAAGCAGGAACTGAAGAAAGTGGGGATGGCTGCGGCCTACAAGAGCACCCGCTCGTCGTTGGCAAAATTTATAAGCCGCCCCGATGTGCGGATGTCGGAGGTCGATTCGGCGTTCGTCGGGAGATACGGGGATTTCCTGTATAGTAACGGCGCTTCCGGCAATACGGTGAGCTATTACCTGCGCAACTTGCGTTCCCTGTATAACCAGGCGGTAGCGGACGGCTATCATCCCCGTGGCGAATATCCGTTTGCGAAGGCGCAGACCCGCCCGGCGAAGACTGTGAAACGCGCTTTGTCACGGACGGATATGCAGAATCTGGCGGACTTGAATCTGGAGAACGAACCTGAACTGGAGTTTGCCCGCGATTTGTACCTGTTCAGCTTTTATGCGCAGGGAATGGCTTTTGTCGATATTGTCCTTTTGAGGAAGGCCGATATTTGCAATGGTGTGCTGGCCTATTCCCGTCATAAGTCGAAACAGCTGATTCGCATAGCGGTGACTCCGCAGATGCAGGGTCTGATGGATAAATACAAGACGGGGAATGAGTATCTCTTTCCGATAATCAGCGGTGAATACGCTTCGGGATACAAACAATACCGCCTGGCGTTAGGGCGTATCAACCGCCATCTGAAGAAAATCGCTGTTGCGGCTGATATAAAAGTTCCGTTGACGACGTATACCGCCCGCCATACCTGGGCTACCCTTGCCCGTGACTATGGAGCTCCGATTTCTGTGATTAGTGCCGGACTGGGGCACACTTCGGAAGAAATGACACGTGTCTATTTGAAAGATTTCGATGTGTCCATGCTCAACCAGGTGAACAGCATAGTCACAAACTTGTCCAGGTGAAATGATAATTTGTAATATAATCCGTTGAAAATTAGCAGATATTGTATTTTTGTTTATCTTTGCAGCATTGTAATCTATTCCGTAATAGAGATTATATTAAAATCTCCTTGTTGTTTTGAACTGTTTCACGCTGCAAAGTAAGCTTATTTATTTATAATAGGAATTATCATAAAGTACATATTTTTATTCATTTTGTACACGTAGTGTGGTTATCCTCATAAACAGGGTAGTTTCCGCTCTGGCAGCGTTCCACCAACTGTTTGGCGGTGCATCCGAAATACAGTTTGCAGTGACGGTTGAAGTTGCTCTGCGAGTCAAATCCCAATTCTTCAACGGCGTCTTTTATACATACTCCCGGTTCGGTCATTTTTTCGAGTATCCTTTGGTTCTTTTGTTTCAGCATCCATTGTTTGGCAGTCATCCCGAACACCTCGTTGAATTTGGAAAAGAAGCGGCTTCTTCCCAGGTTCGAGAGTGAGATGAGCTGTTCTATGTTATCCACTCTGGTATGGTTGCGCATGACAAAATCCTTGAAGTCCATTTCTTTCCCGATGATGGGGTGAAGCAGGGCTGCAATCTCCCGCTTTTCATAAAAACCGCGCAGGAGAAAGAAGAACTCCCGCTGCATCAGGGTGTGCAGGTGGGCGCAGTTCATCCCGTTCCTGATGCAGTGGGTCAGCACTTCGAGGAACGGTGTCAGCGGGTAGTGTATCCCAGTGGGTGCGAAGTCATATTCAATGTGGTCGCATATACCTGATAAAGACTGCAATATGAGCTTGTCACAACTGTTTTCAGGCATGTCGAAAAACATGGAGAGCAGGCTTGAACCGGTTTCTCCGGTTCCCTTCAGCCGGGAAGAACGGGGGATGAGTACCATCTCTCCGGCGTGGAACGGCCTGTTGTGGAACTGGTTGCATGTTATGGTGAAATCGCCTTTCAGAAAGAACAGAAGATAATTCTTGCTTGTATTGTCTTCCTCAAATTCAGTGTTTTTGTCGAACTCCAGATACTTGAATCCGGTTTCAATCGTTGTCATGTAGTTTTGGCATGACAGGTGTTCTTCGATGTACAGCAGTTCGCTTTTCATAAGTTTTGATTCCATGGCAATAACTGTTTTTATTGTTTGGCCTGTTAATTATCCGTTTGTTTCACAATTGTTTCAGTATCCATGTTTTTAATGAATTATATATCAGAATATTATTTTCTGTTTTGTCTGCCATGATTCATTATTTCATGATACTGAAACGTTATGTGGTTGTTTTATGTAATATAAGTCATTGATAATTTGGTTTTTATTGTTCGTATTCTTTTTTGCATCTCTATTACGGAATAGAGATGCAAGAAAAGCAACAATAAATAATAAGATGACATGAAGAAATATCTATGTTTAATCGGTGTCTTGGGAGTACTCCTTTGCAATACGGCCAACTCTTATGCCCAAAAGGTTGCGGTAAAGACCAATTTGCTTTATGACGCTACTACTACAATGAACCTGGGGCTGGAAATAGGCCTGGGCAAGAAATGGTCTCTCGACTTATCCGGAAATTATAACCCCTGGAAGTTTGATGATGAAACGCGCCTGCGCCACTGGGGCGTGCAGCCGGAACTTCGCTACTGGCTATGTGAGAAATTCAACGGCCATTTTCTGGGTCTGCACGGACATTACGCCAAATACAATGTGGGCGGAATGTCATTTTTGAGTGATAACATGGAGCGCCACCGCTATCAGGGACATTTGTGGGGCGGCGGAATATCCTACGGTTACCAGTGGCTGCTCGGCAACCGCTGGAGTCTGGAGGCTGTGCTTGGAGTCGGCTATGCGCGGCTGGACCACTCCAAATATCCCTGTGCCACATGCGGCACCGTTCAGAAAAGTGAGAAGAAAAACTACTTCGGCCCGACAAAGGCTGCCGTGAGTATCATATACATTATAAAATAGGCAAATGATGAAAAGAATCTGTATATACGTGGCCTTGGGAGTGCTGGGCGCATTTTCCGCCCATGCCCAGGAGATAAATATCGGACAGACCGTTGCCCGGAAAATAAGCGACGACAAAGTGGAAGTGTCATTCAGTATGGATTGCAGCGCTCTGCGTCTTCTCTCGCGCCGGCAGATGGTAATCACTCCTTTGATAATCAGCCGGTCGGAAAGCGATACGCTCGCCCTGCCTTCAGTCTGCATTGCAGGCAGAAACCGTTATCGCATGAACAAGCGGAAAGAACGTCTGTACGGCAAGGAGTATGGCAAAGCACCGGCTGCGGGAGAGGGACAGGAAATGATTCGTTTTAACAGGAAACGGGATATGCTGCTGGAATATAACGAAACAGTCCCGGCACAGGAGTGGATGTCTGGGGCACGTGTCGAGATATTCCGTGAACTGCAGGGATGCGCAGGTTGCGGGGAAGCGCTGGGTAATGCCCCCGTTGCCGAACTTCCTCTATTCAAAGAGGAGGTGGAACGCCCGAATCTGCAAATAATGGTGGCACAGGCAGAGGAGAAACGCCGTTCCTTCACCCGCAGCGCATATCTTAATTTTAAGGTGAACCAGTCGGCATTGCTTGCCGATTATATGAACAACCCTGTCGAGCTGGCTAAAATCTATTCGTCCATTGATTCCATCCGTGAAGACAATAATTATCGCATTGCCCGGATTGAGATAGTGGGCTACTCGTCACCGGAAGGCAGCTATGCCGCCAACGCGCGCCTTTCCGAACAACGCGCGAAAGCGTTGGAACAAAACCTGAAACATGCCTATAAGCTGGACGATAGCATGATAGACTGCCGTTCGGTGCCGGAGAACTGGGAAGGGCTGGCTGCATGGCTGCGCGAATACCGTCCTTCCTATATGCAGAAAGTGCTCGACATTATCGGGCAGACTCCCGAACCGGACGCGCGCGACGCGAAGATAAAGGCTGTCGACGGCGGAAAAATCTATAACGCCCTGCTGCAGGAGGTATATCCGAAGCTGCGCCTGGTGGAATATACAGTCAGCTATACGGTGGTCCCGTTCTCCGTGGAGCAGGGACGGGAAATCATCAGGACACGTCCCGACAAAATGAACCATAACGAAATGTACCAGGTAGCAGTCAGCTACGGCAAAGATTCGGACGAATACAACAGGATTATCCGGATGATTGCCGACCGTTTTCCGAGTGACAGGATAGCTAACAATAACGCCGCTATCGTGGCTTGGGAAATGGGAGATTACGACGCTATGCGGGTGTACCTGAAACGTCTGGAAGAGATAAAGGCTGAATAATACAATTTGGATAATATAATCTGAAACATACAATCTGAAACATAAACTTAGTAATTAACATTTTAGTATTAATTAAATTTTAAAACAATGAAATTGGACAAATCTTTTTTAACGCTGTTTGTCGGACTGGCGATGGCAGCATGTAGTAATGATGAAGAGATGGCAACCGGTGGACAAAACCAGTTGCCGGTAGACGGTAGGGAGGCTTATATGTCCGTGTCTGTGGCAATGCCTAAAAGTACAGGAACACGTGCTCCGGGAGAACATCATGGGACAGCGGACGAGCAGAACGTAAACGAAGTGCTTCTCGCGTTGTTTGACGCGTCGGACGTTTGTCTGGAAACAAAGACATTGGCTACAACCGACTATATCCTGAATGTAGGCGGTGCTAATAAGTCTGGATATGACGGAAAGGCATTCAAAGTACCTTCCGCTACCGCCAAAGTGCTGGCAGTAGTCAATCCGAGCGACAAGTTCAAGACAGCCTGTGTGGCTTCCGCTTCCTGGTCTGCCATCAACGGTGCTGTGGAGCAGACACTTGACGAAGTGACTGGAACGTCAAAGAACAACTTTATGATGATTAATGCCGGCGACAATGCGAACCCGACTAACGGGGCATTGGTGACAGCCAATGTGAAAGTGGTTGACGGAACGACTATCCCTGACGTTGCTACCGCGATATCCGAAGCCCAAGCTGACCGTTCAATGATTTATGTAGACCGTGTCGTTGCTAAAGTTTCTTTAGGAACAAATCCGGACGGCCTCAAGGTTCCCGCCGGAGTGACCTGTACATTCGGTGACTGGGCATTGAATATCACCAACAAGAGCATGTTCCCGTATTCTGAAATCGTAATGCCTGCCGGAGGTTCTACAGGTGCGGATTACAGAATAGACCCGAACTACGAACTTGCAGGATTCGATGTGTCACAGTTCAACTACCTGAAAGTAGCTGACGACGGTACTTTGCCTGCTGACTTCTCGGCTATGGCAGACAGCAAATACTGTCTTGAGAACACAATGGCTGCCGACGCGCAAACCCAGGCACAGACTACGTCTGCCGTAGCAAGTGCGGTTTACACTCCTGGCTCATTTACTGTGGGCGAAAGCTGGTTCCGCCTTTTGGGTGTCACTTACAAGACATTGGCTGATTTGCAGGTAGTATATAACGCTGCAAAGGCAGCTGGTACAGCCGATGCGGCACAAACACAGGTAATCACTCTTTGTGACCAGTTCTATGCACGTATAGCCAAAGCCGCCACTGCACAAGGCAAGGCTGTCGGTGCTGATTTCGCCTCTATTACTATCACTGAACTGGACGACCTTAAGAGCGGTGGCGAATACTCCAAACCCGATGCGGCAGCCGGTGAAACCGTAGGTGTGGAATACTTCCAAAAAGGCGTATGCTACTATAACATCCTCATCCGTCATGACGACGCTATCACCGCAACGATGGCGCATGGCAAATACGGTGTCGTACGCAACAACTGGTACACACTGACTATCAACAGCGTGAAGCAACCGGGTACTCCCTGGCTTCCTGACACCACAAATCCTACTGACCCGAAAGACCCGGGTGAGGACGATGATGACAAAGAAGCATATCTCTCTGTAGAAATTACGGTAAATCCATGGACTACCTGGAGCCAGGGAGTGGATTTGTAATGACTGATATATCGGGCTAAAATAACAATTAAAATTATAAGAAGGCGTTATGATACGGCGCAGGCTTGTCTTGTGGCGCCTTCTTTTTTCTTTCTTTTCGTTTTTATCCAGCCGGCGGAGGCTTATTTCCGTGAATCAAGACCTTGATTTTAAAAGAAACAGATAAAAAACCAGGTCTTGCCATACAGACAAGTTTTGTGGCTTGTCCACCAAAGCAGATTATTCCGAGAAAAGCGCGCGAAGCCGCTTTTCCACACTATATAGAGAAATTAGAAAAAATAAATAGAACCATAGATTATGAGAAAGATAATGAAAACAGAGGGTGCCGTCCGTCGGATGGGTTATGGAAGTTGCCTGTTGTTATTGCTTGTACTCTTTTCCTGCACATCCATTGATGAGACCCTGCCGGAATGCCGGCTGTATGTCCGTTTCTGGTATGACTATAACATGGAGTTTTCCGACGCTTTTGCATCGCAAGTGAATCGTGTCGACGTGTTTGTATTCGACAAGGATGGCACGTTTGTCATGAAGAAGAGCGAGCAGGGCGAAACTCTGGGTGGCGGCAGCTACCGTATGCCGTTGCCGCTTCCGGCCGGTGAATACCGGATAGCCGCCTGGGCGGGAATGAGCGATGACTTTGAAATGCCGGAACCGGTTGCCGGAAAAACGACACTGGAAGAATTGACGGTAAGAATGAAACGGGAAGAGTCACTGGTGCACAATAAAGCCCTGAATCCGCTTTGGTATGGCGGGGTACAGGCCGTCAGCTTTACCGGCAGACAGGAACAGACGGAAACGGTCTCCCTGATAAAGGATACCAATAAATTCCGCTTCATCCTGCAAAAGTCCGGACCGGGGGAAGAACTGGATATCAATGACTGCCTGTTCGAAATCCGTGCGGACAACGGATATTACGACTGGAACAATGGCCTGCTGGATGACGACATGATTAGTTACCGGCCGTATTATCTGGAAAAAGTGGAGGATGTGGGCATTGTGGCAGAAATGAATACCATGCGCCTGCTCGAACATAAAAAGGTATACCTGACGCTTACACGCAAGTCGGATAGTAAGGAACTGATGAAGGTTGACCTGATACCTTACCTGCTGCTTACTAAAATGGAAGGGCACAATATCCCGGCACAGGAATACCTCGACCGTCAGAGTGAGTATGCGATTGTCTTTTTCTATAACCCGGAATTATTGAATTTCCTTTCCACGAAGATTGTGATTAACGGCTGGACTATCTGGTTGAAAGGTGAAGACCTCTGATAAATAAACAAAGATTGATGAATATGAGATATAAAGGTTATATATGGTGGGCATGGTTGTTGTTGCTCTTATTTTCCTGTACGGAAAGCGAACAGGTAATTGAACCGGTGAATCCCGGGGAAGTGCGGATGAGCATGAATATCAGTACGCGTGCCACGAGTGACCCGGAAGTGCTGAACGTGAACGAAACCCGCATCAGCCGCCTTCGCATCTATGTCTTTGACGGCACGTCACTGGACAAGATGTATTACTGGCAAGGGCTAACCGCTACCGACGGGACTTATACTACTCCGGTTTTTACGGTGAAAGCCGCTACCGGGAAAACATTATATGCCATTGTAAACGAACCTGTTGATACGAATACCCGTGCTATATTGGAGTCCGTAGACCATCCCAATGACTTGGTGGACGTGCAGTATCAAATGGCGGACTACTTATCCACAGAGACCAATGTGGCGGGAGGCCGCACTACGGAGTACTGCCTTCCCATGTATGGAGAACTGGCGGGAGTGGACGCGGCGGAAGGAACGACGCAGACAGTCAGCATGCGTGTAGACCGTGCTGTGGCACGTGTGGATGTTTATATGCGGACAGAAGCAGGATATTTTGGGGGCTGCTCTATACCTTCTTCCTTGATTGTGACAGGATTTTCCAGGACAGGATTCGTATCTCCCAAAAAGATAGGAAGTAATCCGTCTCCCGCTTCCAATGAGGCAAAGTTACGGAGTAGTATATTCGGAGATATTCCCGAAGAAAGTCCTTCGGGGACTGACAAGGGCATGCTGGTTTTCTCGTTTTATATTCCGGAAATGGAGTGCAGGAATCATAAATTGACTATGGGCATTGACGGTTACGATGTGATAGAATTGGGTGGGGACTCGAATAATTCAGGCGGGGCACCTTTGGAAAAGCTGGAGCGTAATCATGTCTATCAGGTGCTGTGCCGGTTCATGCAAAAAACAGTCTCTTTGGATATAGACTTGACGGTGTGTCCGTGGATAGCGTTAGAACCCCAGGTGGAAGAAGTGAAGGACGACATATATATCACAAACAGTTATGTTGTACCGCCCGGTGGAAGGGTACATATACCCACCGACGGGGTGTACAAGGCATGGGCGCAAATGGACGAGTTTGGACATACGCCTGTTCCCGAAGGTGAAGTTACGGCAGAGGTGCTTTGGCAGGACGGAATAGGAGTAATGACGGAGCATAGTGTGAAAGTGATGAACGCGGAAAAGCGTGACAAGGCTTATATCGTTGTAGAGACAGGGGATAAGGCGGGAAATGCAGTAGTCGCAATGAAAGTGAATGGAGAAATTTATTGGAGCTGGCATATTTGGTGTACGGACTATAATCCGAACCTGAAAGAGGGACAGCAGGAGTTTAACGGGTTTGTCTGGATGGATAGGAATTTAGGAGCTTTGCGTAATGATTATAGTGAGGATGGACGGGTGAAAGGACTACTTTACCAATGGGGACGTAAAGACCCGTTTCCTAACACTGATGATTGGCGATATGGTGAAAACCCATATCCGGAACCGGAACTATATGATATAAGTGGAAATGTGAAAAAGATAAATAAATCTGAAGAGTCTTCTTATAGTAGACTTGATTTAGTACGGAATCCGATGAACTTTTATTTACGAAGTTGGTCTGATGGCGGCAGTTTGCCTTCTCTTTGGAACTCGACAAAGGGACAGAAGACTATAAATGACCCTTGTCCTGCAGGTTGGAGAGTCGTTGTGACAGCGGACGATAAGAGTCCTTGGGAAGCGGGCTATTATTTGCCTGACTATGCTAACCTGTCTATTTGGGGGATTGTTTTCCCTGATACTAATATCTATTATCCTGCAGCCGGATATCGTGAAGATGATGGAAGTGCTGTTTCTCCTCAATGTGCATTTTTCTATTGGACTGGAAATCGTCTTGTGGTCGGGGCGCAATGGAGTTATGTAAGATGTTTGGAAGGATGGAGAACTATCACCACCGGACTTTCACTATCTTATATTAATAGAACCAAAAAGGTGACACGTGGAGGCTCGATACGATGTGTGAAAGAATAAAATGGAGGTTACTATGATAAATAAATTATTTGCATTTTTCTTTATAGCATACTTATTATCTTCATGTGTAGAAGATATAGAGAATTATGACCTTGGCAATGTGGACAACATGATACCCGACGGCAAGGAACTGATGGAACTCCGTTTGGTGATACCCGGGGATAAACAGCCGGTTGCCCGAAGCATTGAGAATGGAACGGCCGGTGAGAACAAAATAGAGCAGCTTTACATGGATGTTATGGACGGCAGCGGGAATCCGATAGAGTACCGGCCCCGTTCCACAGCGGACGGAACATTGAAGTTGACTCATTATGTTGATAGTTTCTACGTGGTTTCTACACTGTTTGATATAGGGACATTGAAGGATGGTTACACCTTGCGTGTACGTGCCAATGCGGATGAGCCTTACGGGATAATCGGACAACCCGTTCCCCCTTTCTACATGTCGGGCACGGGAGTGATTGTGGAGCGCGGATACAGGAACTTCAGAGCTTCCGCACATTTGTTGCGGGGGGTGGCCAAACTGCGGACAACCGTTCGTAAAACTTCTTCTACTGTTCCGCAGGAATTGACTATAGGAGATGTAAAAGTACAGGTGCTTCACGTCGCGGATAGGATTCGTAAATATGCTCCGTTTCCTTCTCATGCCAATGAAGCTATTACCAATAATAAAGAAAATGGACTGGAGGAGTATCCATTACATTATTTGGATTATCCGGAAGTAAGTCTGACAGATATAGCATTACAAGAGCAAGGTGAACTTGACGGTGAGGCAGTCACTTTTTATTCTCATTACGTCTATGAAAATTATCTGGAACAGGAGTCCTATTACGACATAGATACCAACGTGACGTCATTGAAAGTAGTTATTCCGGTGACGGATGGAGTTACCAGTCGGGTGATAGAGCGCACGATACCTGTAAAAGCGGAAAATTCTTATCGGATAAAACGTAACCATATTTATTCGGTGGACGTACAAGTGCTAAGTATCAATGAAGTGAAAGTATTCACGGATATGCTCGATTGGGAAGATGTAGGAGTCACAGGGGATATTGTAGGCACTTACTTTGATATAGACAGGAGTGCAAGTAAGGGAATAACACTTATTAAAGATATTGCCGACCCGGTGAAGCTGGTGAAAGTGGACTGTCATACTCCGGGACGCTTACGAATCAGGGCTTTGCAACCTAATAAGACGGATTTAATATCAACAACAGATTTACAGCTATATTGCAATGGAATAGCGGAAACGGATAAACTGGCGGATAACAGTGGCATTTATGACCTTACTGCCGCGCAAGTAATGAATTTCTATTGTACCACCGGCAGTGTTCCCGCCAACTTTGAAGGTGGTTTTATCGAAATCTCTTCCGATAATGTACATGTGGTATATATTCCTATCGGTTCATTGGATACTTTTATTCCATTGGACACGGAAGGGACTTCCAACAGTTATATAGCAGATAGAGGTGCGGCTTCTTATTCTTTCACAGCTACCATAATGGGAAACGGAGCGGACGGCATTATTGACGAAGGGAAGTTTGAAGACGCAAGTGGCAATATATTGACAAAAGCCGGTGGTGCCAACATACATCCTTTATCGGCCAAATTGCTTTGGCAGGATACGGATGAACTAGTGGAACAGGTTGCTTTAGTCAATGGCAGGGTTCAGGTGAAAATGGGACGAAGCCGGGGAAATGCATTGATAGCTGTTTATGATAAGGCTAATCCTAATGCGGAGGATGCGAAAGTGTTGTGGAGTTGGCACCTTTGGTGTACGCCTGTGCCACAAATAATAGAATATACTGCTTCAAGGTATACAGGCAATGAATATAAAGTGATGGACCGTAATTTAGGAGCAACTACTTCTACACCAGCCTTGGGCACAACTCAAGGATTGCGTTATCAGTTTGGACGTAAAGACCCGTTTTCGGGTTCATTGACTTATGATGGAGTGAAGACTATATTATATGATGTAAGGAGTAGTGCTTCTGAAGTCGAATCTACTAACGATGAATCGGTAACAGTTGCTAAATCAATAAATACTCCCAATATTCTTCGTTTGAGAGGAGGCATGGGAATCTCATGGTGTGAGACTTCGGATATGAAGTATCTGTGGGGAAATACTGAAACAGATAATTATTATTATCCAAGTTCAACAATTAAAACAATATATGACCCTTGTCCGGTAGGTTATAAGGTGCCCCCGGCTGATGTTCTTCTAGTCTTATGTAAAGGAAATGAAAAAATATATGGTTGTTGGGCTACAGATAGTGAAATTGAGAAAGGTTTTTATATAAAAAACCGTGACAAGTATGGTACTACTTTTTATTGTGATAATGCAGGCGTTGATGATACTAAATTAATTTATTTGCCGGAAACCTATTATCCTAAATGGCAGGCTGGTGATTTATATAGTTTTGGTGAATATTGGACTTCAGCTCCACATTGGACTGATAATAAAACGCGGTGGGGGTATATGTTTACTTTTACTTGCAATGGCTCTTACATGTTACCTAATAATATATCTATGGTCAATACTGCTTCGATACGTTGCGTAAAGGAATAATTTGATAAAAAAAGTTTAAGTATGAATATTGCAGGAATAATAATACAACAAATTTTATCTCTCTTCTGTAAGAGATACTTGTCTGTTTTGTGTGCATATAGTATTCTGATGTTAGTTAGTTGCAGTGATAATAATGAAACTGGAATCATAGACTCCTTTCAGAAAAATGTCATCAGATTATCTATCCCTGATGCGGAACTAGTGCAGGTACGTAGTGTGGCAAATGAGTCGGAATGTAAGATTAGCGGTATACAAGTGTTCGTATACAATGATTCTCACACCTCATCTCCTGTATATTATCAGGAGGGCACGACTGATTTATCTTTTTTGTTTGGAAATGGAACAGCGTCGCCGACCGTGACATTGGAAGAATACATTCCCGCTGACAAAGAACGAATTTATGTAGTTTGTAACCTGACTAATCGTTCTTCTGTATCAGGAACAGGTGATTTTCTTATAGATGAAACGGTTAGTGAGGAACAGTTAAGAAATTATGCGAGTCAAGGCTTGATAAGTGGTATCTCTAATTTGAAAGATGAAGGACAGACAATTCCTATGTACGGGTGGATGGAATGGAATGAAAAGGCTACCTCTAACGTGTGTCTATTAACCCGCTGTCTTGCAAAAATAACGGTTGATGCAGCAGCGGATTTGTTTACCGGTAAACAGGTTTATTGGGAATGGAAAAATTTGAATTATTCGGATTTTGTATTGGACAGCGAATATCGTGGCATTTATCAAGGAGCTATCAATGGCGCCGCTACTTCCGGAAAGTATGATTTACTTTCTGCGACAACACCTGTCGACGGGGCGATTGGATTGGTGACTACCTATTACCCTTTGGAGTACAAGCATTCTGTTTATGCTTTAGGGGATGTGGTGGATGAAAAAAAGTTTTCCCAAGACCGTTCCATGTTGCTTCTTACTGTTCAGAATCCGGATGGCTCGAATAAGGAGTATTATCGTCTCGACTTTTGGGATAAAGAGACAGGAAAGTATCTGGATATAGTGCGAAACCACGCTTATCGTTTCAATATTACGAAGTTGAAAAGTAAAGGATATACTTCCGCACAGGAAGCAATACAAAATCCGGGAAGTAATATTGAATATACAATAACAGTTTCTGAAAAATGGACGCAAGGGTTCAACTCAAACGGGCAATACCTGGTTAATACGGATAGGAAAGAAATAAAGTTGTTGCAAGGCTCAATAACAGACCCGGTGATAATGTTGAAGATAGAGTTGCAGGCAGATGATGCAGGAAATGTCAATTTGGATAATGTGACAACCCGTAAAGTACGTTTATTGGGAAAGGATAAAGAGTTAGTGTCCCGTTTTTTCATTCAAACATTTTATAGCACGGATAATGAACATCTGATTCCAATAGATAATGGAATTGTCATGGACGCTATACCTTCAGTGCCAAGTATGGGACTAAATATTACCGGAAACGAATGTGAACTACCATTGGATAATAAATATTGGATATATGCTACTGTGGTTGACGGAGCTACCGTTATGCCGAGGGAAGGATTCCTGGAAATAACAATAGGCAACATAGTGAAATATATCCCTTTCAGTATCATTCCTCACACAGAAGCGATTCCTGTAGATGAAGACGGTCCGGCAAACTGCTTTATCACTCCGGTGACTTATGGCGTTTATTCATTTGACGCTACGGTGATAGGAAATGGGGCGGATGGTATAGTGGCGGAAACAAAAACGCAAGATGGAGATTATGAAGAGTGGCATTTTAAAAATGCATACGGTGAGGATATATCAGTCTCAAAAAATGTAGGTATAACTCCTAAATCTGCAAAACTTATTTGGCAGGACCAAGAAAATCTTATTTCGCAAGTGTCATTTGATATCACTATTAATCGGGTTGCATTTTTGAGTAACGGTGCAGGAAATGGGGTTATTGCAGTTTATGACAAATCAGACCCGAATGCGGAAGATGCAAATGTGCTTTGGAGTTGGCATATCTGGTGTACGGAGAAACCTGATATTATAGAATTGGGGTTACCAACCAACGGCGAAACTTATAGTGGAATAAACTATAAAATAATGGATAGGGATTTAGGAGCAACGACAACTATACCGGATGAATTGACTACTTGTGGTTTGGGATATCAATGGGGGCGTAAGGACCCTTTCATTGGAATGGCTTCTTTAGGAAATAATAATAATGCTCCGATGTATGATGTACGCGGAAACAAGTTGGACTTTAAAAAGATAGATAAAACAGTATATATAGGAACAATAGAATATTCTATAAAACATCCGGATACATTTATTCTTGGTGGCGCTAATAACAGTTCTTATGATTGGTTGTATTATACGATGCCGTTGGGAAACCAGTATTTGTGGGGAAATCCTAATTCAAAGTATGATATGGTTGATATAAAAAGCTTAAAAACTATTTATGATCCATGTCCTGCTGGTTATAAAGTACCTCTACAGGATATTTATGGAGTATTTTTGAAAAATCCAGTTATTCAACACAGTGAAGAACTTGGAATCCCTATTCTTTCTGCTTGGATTGATTTAGACGATTTTTATTCTCCTAAACCTACTACACATGGAATGTATCTTTATTATGGTGAAAATGGAGTGCGTTCGGTTTATTTTATATCCAATTCGGTACGTAGTGGAAGAACTGATTCTCATCCAGGAGAATTAAAACCATTTCACTATGCTGGTTATACTAGTGGAACCATGCTTAGTCATCAGAATAGTGGTATGAATACGATAATATCATTATCGTTTGGCATTCAACATCGTGTGTCTTTAAATTATGGGTTCGGTGGTGAAAATTCATTGTCGCCAGACCGTGCTGCAGCTGGTTCCATTCGCTGTGTCCGTGACGAATAAACATATATAATTCATTTTTAAAAACAAACCTATGAACAAATCAGAACTAATCAAAGAAGTAGCCCTTAAAGGTCAGTTGAGCTTTAACGAAGCTACGAATGCTGTAGATGCAATCATGGAAACCATTGCGGAAACAATGCATAAAGGAGAGAGTGTCACTTTAGTCGGTTTCGGCAGTTTTGTCGTTCAGGAACGGAAAGCACGCAACGGGCATAATCCTGCCACAGGCGGATCAATGCTGATTCCGGCCAAACGACAGGTGAAATTCCGTCCCGGAAGTAAAATGAAATTAGAGTAAAGAAACAGGTTAAACTAAATGTTGAACATAAAAATTGAAACATGAAAAAGAAAATTATTACAGTTGCATTGGTATTATCATCAGTCTGTGCCATGGCACAGCAAAAGGAAAATCGTGACACGGACGGAAGTATTCTCCGTGGCCCGTATGAAACGAATAGTTTCTGGAGTAACTGGTATATCGGTGTAGGCGGTGGTATCAATATCTATGAAGGCGAATTTGATAACAAGACATCGGTGGGCAACCGTATCGCTCCCGCACTGGATGTGTCGTTGGGCAAGTGGATAACTCCTTCTTACGGAGTCCGCCTGCAATATTCGGGTCTGAAAGCCAAGGGGCTGACGGACGCAAGCGGGATGTATGCCAAAGGGGCGCATCGCGGTTATTACAAGGAAGAGTTTAATGTATCCAATCTCCATGCGGACTTTATGTGGAACTGGTCGAACGGTTTCCTCGGATTCAATGAGAAACGTGTGTGGAATGTGATTCCGTTTGTCGGTTTCGGCTGGGCACGTTCGTGGGGAAACAGTACGCATGACAATGAAATTGCCGCTAACATCGGTATTTTGAATACGTTCCGTCTGGGCAAGCGTCTGGACTTGACTCTGGAAGGACGGCAAATGCTTGTGAAAGAGAGTTTTGACGGAACTGTAAGTGGCAGCAAAGGTGAAGGAATGAGTTCTGTGACACTGGGGCTAAGCGTGAAGTTGGGCAAGACCCGTTTCAATCGCGTCGAGAAAGTGGCTCCGGCAGATTATTCATCTTATAATGAACGTATCAACGCGCTTCGCGCCAAGAATCATGATTTGAGCACCGAGGCACAGCGCCTTGCCGCCGAACTGGAAGCTGCCAGAAATCGGAAACCGGAAGTGGTGAATGAATCGAAAGTGACTGCTTCGCCGGTAGCCCTGTTCTTCCATATCGGTAAGGCTACCTTGGATAAGAAGGAACTTACCAATCTTGAGTTTTATGTGAACAACGCTATCAAGGCGGATAAGAACAAGACTTTCACGCTGATTGGCTCGGCGGACAGCGCTACGGGCAGCAAGGAACTGAACCAGCGTTTGAGTGAACAACGTATGGAATATGTGTACAATTTGTTAGTCGAAAAGTATAAAATTTCCCCTGAACGTCTCGTGAAGAAAGCGGAGGGCGATACGAACAACCGTTTCAGTGAACCTGAATTGAACCGTGCCGTAATCGTCGAATAATAGTTTTATTTCATTTCAAGGTATTTCAGGCAACATTGCGGGGCTGTCTCGTTTTCTTCTATGTCGGGACTGAAAGTGCTTTGTCGTTACAAGGTGGGCTTGTCGGCCGGTAGTTGGACGGTCCTTTGCAATGTTGCTTTTTTGAATGAAGAGAAGGATATGATAATATATAATAGTCTGTTGGCGAAAACTTTCCTGAACAGGAAGAAAAGGCATTATTTTATGATTTTCGGTTGTTGTTTCACCCGGTTCAAGTATCTGGAAGTATGGGAGGATATGGAGCTTCGGATTCATGCGCGGCAGTATACGGAATGTTTCTTTCTGGCATTATTGCCTGCATTGGTGCTATCCGTCTGGCTTTCGTGGTGGTGGATGTTGCTTGCGTTCATGAGTTATCATCTGCTTTACTGGTTGGAGAGGTGGTTCGGACATCATTCTTCATTTGACTGGGAAGCGTTGGAGCATTGTAGCGATGCGCTTTATTTGAGAAAGCGGAAATCTCGTGCCTGGATGAAATGGTATGGGAAGAAGTCGTTGCCGCCTTCGGAATGGGAGGATGATTAGAGAGAGTTTGAAGGGAATTAATTGTTTCATTTCATGGTTTTGTGAGAATAGAAAAAGATGTAGGTTTTGCCCATATAATATAATAAATTGAGTTTAATGGCCTATATCCTTAATGTCGCTGTGAAGCGCCTCATTTCCCCAAGAGAATCCATGCCCTAAACATTTTTCTTTTTATAATAGTAGTATAGGAAAAATGGAATAATGGGTTCTCCTCTGCCTGTGAAGGTAGACTATTGTTTGTTTTGTTTGTGTGGTGCACCTTCTACCTAGAGTGGGAAAGGAGGTGCACCTTTTTTATTCTCAAAAAGAATAGATAAAAATGCGGAATAAATAGCTTAAAATGCTATATTTGCAAAATAGTCACGTTTTTAATACATTGAAGTATGATTTTAGAATTTAAATTTAAAAATTTCAGATCAGCTAAGGATTGGCAGATATTAAGTTTTGAAGCTTCTGCAGATAAGGTTTCAGAAGAATATTACTGTACCACTATCAACGATACGAAAGTATTAAAACTCGGTATCCTCTATGGAGCTAATGCTTCAGGAAAGACTAACGTATTGCTAGCACTTGATTTCATACGAAAAATAGCCATTTCTCCTAAGATAAACAAGATGCAGCCTATCGGGTTTACTCCGTTTCTCTTGGATGATACGACAAAGAAAGAGTGTGGAGTATTTGAATTGACTTTTTTTGTAAACAATATGAAGCATATCTATTATCTTGAAGTAGAGAATAGTGCTGTCCTAAAAGAAACACTTAAATATTATCCCGGTAAGCAGCCAGCCGAAATTTTCTCCCGAGAGACCATTAATGGAATCACTCATATCCGATTAGGAAGCAAAGTCAAACTCAATGTGGCCGAGCAGGAAAAGTTGCAGGTAAATACACTTAGTAATATGAGTGTTGTTTCAGCTTATGCTACAGCCAACTTTATGTTTCCTGAATTAGAACGTGTGTATAACTATTTCCTGAAACAGTGGTTGCCTATACTCTTGCCCCAAACGGATTTGAAAACATGGACAACAAGAGAAATGGAAGCAGAGAAGGAGAATAAATCCTTTTTATTAGATTTACTGCACCGTGCAGATTTTAATATATCCGGTTTTGATGTTCAACAAAACGAGAAAAATAAAAAAGATACGGATTTGATATTTGAACATACAATTGTAGCCAATGGAACATCTTCTGTTCATTACCTGCCTGATATACTTGAATCAGCAGGAACAATGCGCTATTATGGTTTGGGAACTATTCTGAATATATTACTTGAAAGAAATGCTATCATACCTGTTGATGAACTTGAGAATTCGCTGCATCCGGATTTATTTGCCCATTTCATCAACTTATTTTTGGTTAATTCGACTTATTCGCAGCTGATTTTCAGTACGCATAATCTCCAATCATTAGACACCGAGGATTTACGTAAAGATGTAGTTTGGTTTACAGAAAAAAAGGATGATGGTTCAACAGACCTGTTTTCACTTGATGACTTCAATATCCGCAATGGCGTTTCGTTTCTCAATGCATATAATGCAGGGAAATTTGGTGCAAAGCCAACGCTGGGCGGTATTTTTATTCCTAAAAAACGATAAGTATGGCACGCGAAAAAAGAATAAAAGAAATTCGGAAATCTTATGCGATTATCGGTGAAGGAATCACAGAGTTTTTCTATTTTGATGGATTTCGTAATGTTGAAAAGGATTTATTGAAGAAGTTCAATGTTACCCTAAAGCCTGATAAGCCCAAACATCCTGACTACAGTGATATCATAACGAAAGCTCAATCGCTATTAGCGAAAGAGTTTGATGTAGTTTTTTGCTTGATTGATATGGATTATATCAATGCAGATAATGTACGTAAACAAGCCTATGATAAAGAGAAGTCATCATGCATCAAAGTATACAAAAATGAGATTTATTTCATAGAGAGTAATCCTGCCTTTGAATTTTGGCTATTATTACACTTTGTCTTTACCGACCGGCAGTTTCGCAACTGTGACGAAGTAATTACAGAGTTGAAAAAGAATGGTCGTCTTGAAAAGTACGAAAAAAGCATTGAGTATTTTTCAAAGAACAACTTGTATCTCCAACTCAAAGAAAAGCTAGAATCTGCCATAAATCATGCACGTAACATCTCTATTGATATAAACAATCCACACACTTCATATTCAAGGGTATTTGAAGTGTTTGAAGAACTATTACAGAAGAGATAGATAAACGTTCAAGTTCAGGAGTCAAAACACCAAATTTACATTCAAATTTATCTCCATTCTCATTTAGAATACAGGCAAATACACTATCTTTGTGAACGTCAAGACCACATACGATTCTCATAGGCGATTACATTTTGAGACTTTGAGTTCGTTAAACAATTATTTTGAGGCTCGCTCACCGAGACCTCCCACGCCATAAAGATAGGGGTGGTCTTGACTTTTTCTTATTGCACTAGCATATAAATCGTGATTTATATCTAAATTTGAATAATTAAAAATAGAGGAAACATAATGGACGGGATATTACGTAAACTTCCTATTGGAATACAGACTTTTGCCGAGATTCGTAAAGAAAATTATCTCTATGTAGATAAAACTGCTTTTGTGTGGCGAATAGCTAACACTGGTAAACCTTATTTCTTGAGCCGTCCTCGCCGTTTTGGCAAGAGTCTTCTTCTTTCTACTTTTGAAGCTTATTTTGAAGGTAAAAAAGAATTGTTTGAGGGGCTGGCTATAGCCGGCATGGAAAAGGAATGGAGGAAATATCCGGTACTGCATTTGGATTTAAATGCTAAAAAGTATGGAAATTCAGATGACTTGCTTGCTATGTTGAATCAACATTTGGAGAAATGGGAAACTGTATATGGAGATGAGAAAAGAGAACGGAGTCCGGAAGAACGGTTCGATTATATTATCCGTCGTGCCAGTGAACAGTGTGGGTGTGGAGTAGTAGTGCTTGTTGATGAATACGATAAGCCTTTATTGCAAGCCTTGGGTGATGACGCTTTGCTTGATGACTATCGTAAGACCTTGAAAGCGTTCTATGGTGTACTGAAAAGTTCCGACCGCTATCTTCGTTTTGTTTTCCTTACCGGTGTTACTAAGTTCGCGCAAGTCAGCGTATTCAGTGATTTGAATCAGCTGAATGATATCAGCATGAAGCCTCAATATGCCACGATTTGTGGTATTACGCGGCAAGAATTGGAGAATACTTTTATTCCTGAATTGAATCAGTTGGCAAAAACGAATGAACTGACCTATGAAGATACATTGAACAAGATGACGGCTTTATATGACGGTTATCATTTTTGTGAGTTTGCAGAAGGAGTATTTAATCCATTCAGTGTGCTTAATGTTTTCGACGGGTATAAGTTTAGTAACTATTGGTTTCAGACCGGTACTCCAACTTTTTTAGTTGAGTTGCTCAAAAAAAGTGAGTATGATTTGCGTACATTGATCGATGGAATAGTGGCCAGTGCTTCTTCTTTCACGGAGTACAGGGTAAATGCTAATAATCCTATTCCGTTGATTTATCAGAGTGGGTATTTGACCATAAAAGACTACGATAAGCGTTTCGGAAATTATCTGTTGGAGTTTCCCAATGATGAAGTCCGCTATGGGTTTATGGATTTTCTGGTTCCTTACTATACATCGGTGGTAGATGATGAGCGGGGATTCTATCTTGGTAAATTTGTACGTGAATTGGAGAGTGGTAACGTTGACGCCTTCCTTACCCGTCTGCAGGCTTTCTTCGCAGATTTTCCTTATGAACTGAACGAAAAGACTGAACGACATTATCAGGTTGTTTTTTATTTAGTTTTCAAATTGATGGGGCAATTTACCGGAGCAGAGGTTCTTAGCGCCCGCGGACGAGCGGATGCGGTAGTGAAAACTCCGAAGTATATTTATGTGTTTGAATTTAAACTGAATGGTACTGCCGAACAGGCTTTGCAGCAGATTGATGAAAAAGGCTATTTGATTCCTTATCAGGCAGATGGACGTGAGTTGGTCAAAGTAGGAGTGGAGTTCAGTGCGGAAAAAAGAAATATAGACCGCTGGTTGCGTTAGAGGATGGCAAGGACTTTGATATTATACATAGAATGAGTACAGAACTGTTTATTTTCCGTCTTATTTATAGTAAGAAATAAATTGGAATGAAAAATCGACTGAAACAACGAATATTTGTACTCTCTCTATTGGCATGGACAGCCGTATGCCCTGCCGATGCACAGCAAACACGCTCACTTCGCGATCAATTTCTAAACCCTTCTGACGAAGCGAAACCCTGGACCTTTTGGTATTGGATGTATGGTGCCGTGTCTAAAGAAGGGATTACAGCCGACTTGGAGGCAATGAAACATGCCGGATTAGGAGGTACTTATCTGATGCCGATTAAAGGTATTCATGAAGGTGCCCAATACGATGGCAAGGCGCAGCAGCTAACTCCCGAATGGTGGGAGATGGTACGTTTCAGCATGGAAGAAGCAGATCGTTTGGGGCTGAAATTGGGAATGCACATTTGTGATGGTTTCGCATTGGCGGGAGGTCCCTGGATTACTCCCGAAGAATCTATGCAGAAAGTGGTTTGGAGCGATACGATTGTAAACGGAGGCAAGCTGATGGCTATCCGCTTGCCACAACCGGAGGCTTATGAAAACTACTATGAAGACATCGCATTATTCGCTTTGCCGGTAGAAGGCGCAGCGGACGAAATGCAGGCAAAAATTACCTGTGTCAATCTAGCCACAACAGGAAATGTAAAAGCTGCTCAAACAGTGAATATGGATGCGGCAGGAGTGATCCGTTCTTCGTATCCTTGTTATATCCAGTATGAATACGAACAACCCTTCACTTGTCGGAATATTGAAATCGTTTTAAATGGTAATAATTATCAGGCACACCGCTTGAAAGTAATGGCCAGTGATGACGGAGTGAATTATCGTTTGGTTAAGCAGTTGGTTCCTGCCCGTCAGGGATGGCAGAATACGGATGAGAATTCAACTCATAGTATTCCTCCGACTACCGCCCGTTTCTTCCGTTTCTACTGGACTCCTGAAGGAAGCGAACCGGGAAGTGAAGATATGGATGCTGCCAAATGGAAGCCCAATCTGAAAATAAAAGAATTACGCCTGCATCGGGAAGCCCGTCTGAACCAGTGGGAAGGAAAAGCCGGACTGGTATGGCGTGTTGCTCAAGCTACCAAAGAAGAGGAAGTTGGGAAACAGGACTGCTATTCACTTTCACAAGTCATCAATCTGACAGAGCAATATACTAGTCATTCGAATGGAAAAACATTGACCGCCACTCTCCCCAAAGGAAAATGGAAATTACTCCGCATGGGACATACAGCTACCGGACATACCAATGCCACAGCGGGAGGCGGAAAAGGATTGGAATGTGATAAGTTTAACCCAAAAACGGTACAGAAGCAATTCGATAACTGGTTTGCGCAGGCATTTGCAAAGACCAATCCCGAAGTAGCTCGTCGCGTACTGAAATATATGCATGTCGACAGTTGGGAATGTGGCAGCCAAAACTGGAATAAACGTTTCGCTATTGAATTTCAGAAACGTCGTGGCTACGATTTGATGCCTTATCTACCTCTATTGGCAGGTATTCCGATGGAAAGTGTCGAACAAAGTGAAAAGATTCTGCGAGACGTACGTACTACCATATCAGAACTCGTCGTAGATGTGTTTTATCAGGTATTGGCGGACTGTGCGAGAGAATATGATTGCCAGTTTTCGGCAGAATGTGTAGCTCCGACGATGGTAAGCGATGGTCTATTACATTATCAAAAAGTAGATCTTCCGATGGGTGAATTTTGGTTGAACAGTCCTACACATGACAAACCGAATGATATGCTCGACGCTATTAGCGGAGCACATATCTACGGAAAGAATATTATTCAGGCTGAAGGGTTCACGGAAGTGCGTGGCACGTGGGATGAATACCCCGGAATGTTGAAAGCCTTGTTGGATCGTAATTACGCATTAGGAATCAATCGTCTTTTCTACCATGTATATGTACATAATCCCTGGCTGGACCGCAAGCCCGGCATGACATTGGATGGCATCGGACTATTCTTCCAACGGGATCAGACCTGGTGGGATAAAGGCGCAAAAGCCTTTTCCGAATATGCTACCCGTTGCCAGTCGTTATTGCAATATGGGCATCCGGTAACAGACATCGCAGTCTTTACAGGCGAAGAAGTGCCGAGGCGTTCGATATTACCGGAACGATTGGTTCCCTCTCTACCGGGAATCTTCGGTGCAGAACGAGTGGAAAGTGAACGCATCCGTCTGGCTAATGAGGGACAGCCTTTACGTGTACGTCCGGTAGGTGTTACTCATTCAGCTAACATGGCTGATCCGGAGAAATGGGTGAATCCGCTTCGTGGATATGCATACGATAGTTTTAATAAAGATGCATTACTTCGTTTGGCGAAAGCCGAAAACGGACGAATAACGTTGCCGGGTGGAGCAAGTTATAAAGTGTTGATACTGCCTCTTGCGCGTCCAATGAATCCCGAACCTGTATTGTCATCGGAAGTGCAGAAGAAAATCAATGAACTAAAAGAAGCTGGCATTTTTGTACCTTCTTTACCTTATACAGAAGAAGATTTTTCCGTGTATGGCTTGGAACGTGACATGATCGTGCCGGAAGATATTGCCTGGACGCATCGTCGTGGCGAACTTGGCGAACTCTATTTCGTAGCCAACCAAAAGGACGAAACACGCACGTTTACTGCAAGTATGCGTATTAACGGTAAGAAACCGGAATGTTGGAATCCGGTGACGGGTGAGATGAATATTCATCCTTCCTATCGTATCAACGGAAACCGGACAGAAGTTACTCTCACATTGGCTCCTAATGAGTCCGTATTCATCGTATATCCTGCGGAGGGAGTACATGAAGGCTATGGAGAGTCCTCTCTCCAACTGCAAAAGGAGAAAAAAGATATCGCCAGAGCCTCTTTAAACATAGCTTTGGAAGCAAAGGAATATACTATAACTTTTGCAGCTAACAGAAAAACGCTCACACGACAAGAACTCTTCGACTGGAGCCAAGAATCGGACGAACAGATACGTTACTATTCGGGGACAGCGACTTATAAGACCACTTTCCGCTGGAAAAATAAACCGAATAAAGACCAACAGATTTATCTGAATCTGGGAACAGTTTATAATTTGGCAACTGTTCGTGTGAATGGCGTAGATTGTGGCACAATCTGGACTGCTCCTTATCGTGCAAATATTACAGGTGCCCTGAAAAAAGGAACTAATGAGCTTGAAATAGAGGTTACAAATACTTGGGCGAATGCACTGACAGGAGTTGATGAAGGAAAAGCGCCGTTTGATGGCATTTGGACTAATGCAAAATATCGCAGGGCAGAGAAAACGTTGCTTCCGGCAGGATTACTCGGACCTTTGAGTTTTTCTATCACAGAATAAAATAGATTTTTAAGGCACGGATTACGCGGATTACACGGTTTATGAGAATCGTATTACATAAAGTAACAGCGCAATCCATGTAATCCGTGCCCAATTCATTATAATATAGCTAAAGTATGAAAAGTTCAATTATTAAAACAGGTACAATGTTGGCAGGTTTTCTGCTTGCTGCCTGCCTGTCAACACACGCAGAAGTAAAGCTACCGGCTATTTTTTCTGATGGCATGATGATGCAGCAACAGACCAATGCAAACCTTTGGGGGACGGCGACTCCTCATAAAAAAGTAACAGTGACTACTAGTTGGAATGGAAAACAATATGCAGCAACAGCAGATAAAAATGGGGCATGGAAACTGACAGTAGCTACTCCCGAAGCGGGAGGCCCTTATACTGTGACTTTTGATGATGGAACCCAAAAGACACTGAATAATATTCTGATAGGCGAGCTTTGGCTTTGTTCTGGACAAAGTAATATGGAAATGCCGATGAAAGGCTTCAAAAACCAACCGGTAGAAAATGCCAATATGGACATTCTTCACAGCAAGAATCCGCAAATCCGTCTGTTTACGGTGAAACGTACTTCTACATTCACTCCGCAGAATGACGTTATCGGTTCGTGGAAAGAAGCAACCCCGGCCAGTGTCCGTGATTTCAGCGCAACAGCCTATTATTTCGGGAGACTGGTAAATGAAATATTAGATGTTCCGGTTGGGTTGGTTGTAGCAGCCTGGGGTGGTTCCGCCTGTGAAGCATGGATGACAGCGGACTGGCTGAAAGCCTTCCCGGAAGCGAAGATTCCTCAAACGGAAGCCGACATAAAATCTAAAAACCGTACTCCGACCGTGCTTTATAACGGTATGTTGCATCCGTTAATCGGTATGACAATGAAAGGAGTGATTTGGTATCAGGGCGAAGATAACTGGAATCGTGCCCATACGTATGCTGATATGTTTACCCGATTGATTAACGGTTGGCGTGCCGAATGGAAACAGGGTGATTTTCCCTTTTATTATTGCCAGATAGCTCCGTATGATTACGGGATTATTACCGAAAAAGGAAAGGAAGTGATAAATTCGGCATATCTCCGGGAGGCACAGGCAAAAGTTGAACATCGTGTAGCTAACAGCGGTATGGCTGTATTACTGGATGCAGGAATGGAAAAAGGTATTCATCCCGCAAAGAAACAGATTGCAGGCGAACGTCTGGCTCTTCTGGCTTTAACTAAAACGTATGGAGTGGAAGGTGTAAATGGCGAAAGTCCTTATTATAAAAGCATTGAAATAAAGAACGACACCGTAGTTGTCAGCTTCGAACGTGCCAATATGTGGATCAGCGGCAAGAACTGTTTCGAATCGAAAAACTTTCAGGTAGCCGGCGAAGATAAAGTTTTTTATCCGGCCAAAGCATGGATAGAACGTAGTAAGATGCTGGTGAAAAGCGATAAAGTACCGCACCCGGTAGCTGTTCGATATTGTTTTGAAAACTATGTGGAAGGAGATGTATATTGCGACGGATTGCCTTTAGGGTCTTTTCGTTCGGATGATTGGTAATAGCAAATAGACAAGGTAAAATATGAAAAATATATGAAGAGATTTTATCTGATTATAACCATACTGTTTGTTGGCGTGTCGGCTCTTTGGAGTCAGCATGCCAATGTCATTTGGAATACTCCCAGTCGTAATTCTTCTGAATCTATGCCCTGTGGCGGTGGAGATATTGGGATGAATATATGGGTAGAAGACGGTGATGTTATGTTCTATGTGAGCCGTAGCGGTACATTCGACGAAAACAACTGCCAGTTAAAGCAAGGGCGTGTACGTCTCCGCCTGTCGCCCAATCCTTTCAAAGACGCTAAAGATTTTCGTCAGGAGTTGAAGCTGAAAGACGGATATGTAGAAATCGCGGCGGGAAACACGCAGATACAATTTTGGGTAGATGTTTTTCATCCGATTATACATGTAGAGGTAACAAATGCACAACCGTTGCAGACTGAAGTCTTTTATGAAAATTGGCGCTATCAGGAACGGCCTGTCAGAAAAGGAGAGGGGCAACAGTGTTCCTACAAATGGGCTCCCCCGAAAGGTACTGTGACGGAGTCCGACTGTGTTTCCGTAAATACAAATCAACTTCTGTTCTATCATCGCAATCCCGAACAGACCGTTTTTGATGTAGTTGTCGCTCAACAAGGAATGAACGAAGTAAAATCTCAAATGATGAATCCTCTGAAAAACTTAACTTTCGGAGGAACTCTTTTTGGTGAAAACTTAGAATTTGCAGGCACTGCGGATGATGTATATGCCGGAACAGACTATCGTGCCTGGAAGTTCCGTTCTTCCAAAGCAGCTCGGAAAGAACATTTCTGCATTGTGTTACATACAGACCAGACAGAGACAATAGAAGAGTGGGAGCAGGGAATACAAATAGCTTTGCATAGAATAGCCCCCAAAGGCAAAGTTTCATCGAAGACTATCATACAGGATAAAAAACAGACCCGTTCGTGGTGGAATTCCTTTTGGCAACGCAGTTTTATCGAAGCAGATGGTGAAGCCAAAGAAATAACTAGAAACTACACCCTTTTCCGTTATATGCTGGGATGTAATGCTTATGGCAGCGTACCGACTAAATTCAATGGTGGACTATTTACCTTTGATCCTTGCCATGTCGATGAAAAACAATCTTTTACCCCTGACTACCGGAAATGGGGAGGTGGTACGATGACTGCACAGAATCAACGTTTAGTATACTGGCCGATGCTGAAAAGCGGAGACTTTGATATGATGCCTTCCCAGTTTGATTTTTATAACCACATGTTGAAAAATGCAGAACTGCGAAGCCGTGTATATTGGCAACATGATGGAGCCTGCTTTAGCGAGCAGATCGAAAATTTCGGTTTGCCGAACCCCGCAGAATATGGTTTCAAACGACCGGACTGGTTTGACAAAGGATTGGAATATAATGCCTGGCTGGAATATGAATGGGATACGGTTCTTGAGTTCTGCCAAATGATATTGGAAACAAAGAACTATGCAAATGCTGATATTACCCCTTATTTACCTCTGATCGAGAGTTCGCTGACATTCTTCGACGAACATTACCGGCAACTAGCTTCCCGCCGGGGACGGAAAGCGTTGGATGGCAACGGACATCTGATTCTTTTCCCGGGCTCTGCTTGTGAGACATATAAGATGACTAATAATGCCAGTAGCACCATCGCTGCTCTAAAAACAGTATTGGAAACTTATGGAAAGAAGGAAGAGATGCTAAAGACAATCCCTCCGATTCCATTGCGGTACATAGAAATAAAAGATACGTTGAATCCGACTATTGCTCCGGTCTTGAAGCAAACAATTTCGCCCGCTGTAAGTTGGGAACGAATTAATAATGTTGAAACGCCACAACTTTATCCAGTGTTTCCATGGCGTATTTATGGAGTAGGAAAGGAGGATCTGGATATAGCCCGTAATACCTACTTTTATGACCCGGATGCCATCAAGTTCCGTTCGCATACCGGATGGAAACAAGATAATATATGGGCTGCCTGTTTAGGCCTGACCGAAGAAGCAAAGAAACTATCTTTAGCCAAATTATCGAATGGACCGCATCGTTTCCCCGCATTTTGGGGACCGGGATATGACTGGACACCCGATCACAACTGGGGAGGTAGCGGCATGATAGGACTTCAGGAAATGCTATTGCAAACAAATGGAGAACAAATACTCCTTTTCCCGGCATGGCCGAAAGAATGGAACGTACATTTCAAACTTCATGCTCCGGGCGAAACAACAGTAGAAGCCACTCTGAAAAACGGAAAAGTGACGGACTTGAAAGTTTTACCGGAAAGTAGAGAAAAGGATATTGTTATAATGATTGAAAAGGAAAAATGATAATTTTGCGGAGTGCCCTGAAAGGGTTTAATTATATAGCGTAGGGCAACGCCCTACGAAAAAGACACACCAGCCACAAGCCCTGAAAGGGCGGAACTGTATACAATTATGCCCTTTCAGGGCGCAAATTCAGATTGTCGTTTTTACGTAGGGCGTTGCCCTACGCTATATAATTAAGCCCTTTCAGGGCACTCCGCAAAATTATCATTTAGTGGTTATGCACTATTTAAGTATTAAACGATTAGAAAAAGTATCATGAAGAAGTTATTGCTGGCAGTTTTTAGTATAGCCACCACTTTCTCTCTATATGCGCAACGGGAAGTTCCGCAGGAACGAATGGAGCAGATTTATGAGGAAGTAAAGACACCATACAAATACGGGCTTGCAGTTGCCCCGGCAGACAATTATCATAAGATTGATTGTCCTACCGTTTTTCGCCAGGGAGACAAGTGGCTGATGACTTATGTGGTTTACAACGGTAAAGGTGGAACCGATGGTCGTGGTTACGAAACGTGGATAGCAGAAAGTGATAATCTGCTCGAATGGCGTACTTTGGGACGGGTTCTTTCTTATCGGGATGGAAAATGGGACTGCAATCAGCGTGGCGGATTTCCTGCATTGCCGGATATGGAATGGGGTGGAAGCTATGAGCTTCAGACTTATAAAGGTCGCCATTGGATGACTTATATCGGTGGTGAAGGAACGGGTTACGAAGCTGTAAAAGCCCCGCTTTATGTCGGACTGGCATGGACGAAAGGAGATATTTCTACGGCACATGAATGGGAATCTATGGACAAACCGATTTTGAGCATCCATGATAAAGATGCCCAATGGTGGGAAAAACTGACTCAATATAAGAGTACTGTTTATTGGGATAAAGATAAAACATTGGGAGCTCCGTTTGTGATGTATTACAACGCGGGCGGGCGTCATCCGGAAACGGATTTAAAGGGCGAACGTGTCGGCATTGCTCTTTCCAAAGATATGAAAACATGGAAACGCTACTCCGGCAATCCGGTCTTTGCGCATGAAGCAGATGGAACCATAACAGGAGATGCGCATATCCAAAAGATGGGAGATGTGTATGTGATGTTTTATTTCTCTGCTTTTGAACCTTCGCGTAAATATAAAGCATTCAATACATTTGCCGCCAGCTATGATTTGGTGAACTGGACTGATTGGAAAGGGGCCGACCTGATTATCCCCTCCAAGAACTACGATGAACTGTTTGCTCATAAGAGCTATGTGGTGAAACATGACGGAGTGGTTTATCATTTCTATTGTGCGGTAAACAACGCAGAGCAACGTGGCATTGCCATTGCTACCAGTAAGTCGATGGGACGTTCGGCCGTCCGTTTCCCGGTTCCGGAGAGTAAGAATCGCCGGCAAATCATGACATTGAATGAGGGTTGGAAAACCTGGATTACAGAGGCAACTCACTTGAAAGGTAATTTTATGATGCCTGCAAAAACGGTGAATATTCCTCATAATTGGGACGATTATTATGGATACCGTCAGTTGACACATGGAAACCTGCATGGAACAGCTATGTATGTGAAAGATTTCACGGCAGATGTAAAATCCGGGAAACGGTATTTCCTTCGTTTTGAAGGAGTGGGTACATACGCCACTATTACAGTGAACGGAAAGAATTTCGGTCGTCATCCCATAGGGCGCACCACATTGACTTTGGATGTCACAGATGAATTGAAACAGGGAGTAAATCGCCTGGAAGTGAAAGCCGAGCATCCTGAAATGATCGCCGATATGCCTTGGGTATGCGGGGGATGTTCGTCGGAATGGGGATTCAGTGAGGGTTCCCAGCCGTTAGGTATCTTCCGTCCTGTGGTATTGGAAGTAACGGATGAGATTCGTATAGAACCTTTCGGTGTACATATTTGGAATGACGAAAAAGCTGCTAACGTATTTGTTGAAACAGAGATAAAAAATTATAGTAAAACAACAGAAACGGTAGAGTTAGTCAATAAACTAAGCAATGCCGATGGAAAACAAGTTTTCCGTTTGGTTGAGAAAGTTACTTTAGCTCCGGGAGAAATGAAAGTGATTCGCCAGCAGGCTCCTGTTGAGAATCCTGTTTTGTGGAATACGGAAAATCCGTATCTCTATAAATTGGCTAGCATGATTAAGCGTGATACGAAGACGACGGATGAAATTTCGACCCCCTTCGGTATTCGTACCATTAGCTGGCCGGTAAAACGAAACGATGGAGACGGACGTTTTTACCTGAATGGAAAGCCGGTGTTTATCAATGGAGTATGCGAGTATGAGCATCAGTTCGGACAAAGCCATGCGTTCAGTAACGAACAGGTTGCCGCAAGGGTAAAACAGATACGTGCAGCCGGTTTCAATGCATTCCGGGATGCTCATCAGCCCCATCATCTCGATTATCAGAAGTACTGGGATGAAGAGGGAATCTTGTTTTGGACACAATTTTCCGCCCATGTGTGGTATGACACTCCGGAGTTTCGTGAGAACTTTAAAAAGTTGCTTCGTCAATGGGTGAAAGAACGTCGTAATTCCCCGTCAGTGGTGATGTGGGGATTGCAGAATGAAAGCACTTTGCCTCGTGAGTTTGCACAGGAGTGCAGTGATATTATTCGGGAGATGGATCCGACTGCAAAGACAATGCGTGTCATAACAACCTGTAATGGCGGTGAAGGTACAGACTGGAATGTAATTCAAAATTGGAGTGGTACGTATGGAGGAGATGTGACGAAATACGGTCGTGAACTCTCTCAAACGAACCAATTATTGAACGGGGAATATGGAGCGTGGAGAAGTATCGACCTGCATACGGAACCGGGAGATTTCCAGGTGAACGGAGTGTGGAGTGAAGACCGTATGTGTCAGCTGATGGAAACTAAAATCCGTTTGGCAGAACAGGCTAAAGATAGTGTTTGCGGACAATTCCAGTGGATATACAGCAGTCATGATAATCCCGGACGTCGTCAACCGGATGAAGCGTATCGCAAGATAGATAAAGTAGGTCCGTTCAATTATAAAGGATTGGTTACTCCGTGGGAAGAACCATTAGACATATATTATATGTATCGCGCCAACTATGTTCCGGCTGCAAAAGACCCGATGGTTTACCTGGTATCACATACATGGGCCAACCGCTTTGAAAAAGGACGTCGCCGTGCCACTATCGAGGCTTACAGCAATTGTGATTCTGTATTGCTATACAACGATCTGACAAATGAAAAGGCAACCTTCCTCGGACGTAAAAAGAACAACGGAACAGGCACTCATTTTATGTGGGAAAACCGGGATATTCGTTATAACGTACTTCGTGCAGTAGGATATTATAAAGGTAAACCGGTAACAGAAGACCTGATCCTATTGAATGGTCTGGAGCAAGCCCCTAACTTCGAACTTCTTTATCAGGATGATAAAAAGATATTGAAAGGAGAGACAGGATATAATTATCTGTATCGTCTCAACTGTGGAGGGGATGATTATACAGATAGTTTCGGACAGCTCTGGTTGCAGGACAATACGAATTATTCCCGTTCATGGGCGGAGAATTTCAAGGATCTGAATCCTTATCTTGCCAGTCAACGTACCACCAATGATCCGATTCATGGCACTCGTGACTGGACGTTATTCCAACATTTCCGCTTCGGACGTCACCAACTGGAATATCGTTTCCCTGTGGCAGACGGAACATATCGTATTGAACTGTATTTCACAGAGCCTTGGCATGGTACGGGCGGAAGCGCTTCTACCGACTGTGAAGGACTGCGCATATTCGATGTTGCCGTGAATGATTCTGTTGTATTAGATGATTTGGATATTTGGGCTGAAAGTGGTCATGACGGAGTTTGTAAAAAGATAGTATATACCACAGTGAAAGGTGGGATGTTGAAAATTCATTTCCCGGAAGTGAAAGCAGGACAAGCCTTGATTTCAGGCATTGCTATTGCCAGCACAGATCAGGAACTGAAACCGACAGCATTCCCTGCATCCGGTTGGAGTTGGGAAAAGGTGGATAAAGAAGTGATGGAAAAGACTCCGAAAGAGTTACTTCCGGAAGACAAAAATGCTCGTGTCAGTATATCATACGAAGCGGAAATGGCTGTACTGAAAGGCAAATTCCAAAAGAAAGAACATCGCAAACAGATCGGAGTGTTTTTTGGTAAAGGAAAAAGCAACAGCATTGAATGGAATATTTCTACCGGATTGGCGCAAGTGTATGCCCTTCGCTTTAAGTATATGAATACTACCGGAAAGCCAATACCTGTCTTGATGAAATTCATTGATTCAAAAGGAGTAGTATTGAAAGAGGACGTATTGAACTTCCCGGAAACACCGGATAAATGGAAGATGATGAGCACCACTACCGGAACCTTTATCAATGCCGGACATTACAAAGTATTACTTTCGGCAGAAAATATGGACGGTCTGGCATTCGATGCATTGGAAGTTCAATAAGTTTTTTAGAAAAATACACATATAAACAGAAAAATAGAAGCGGGACATTAAGAAGTTTGAATATACTTCCGGTGTCCTGCTTTTCATATTTTGATACTTTCTTATAAATAGAATATAGATGTTATTTTTTTAAGATTCGATGTTCTGATTTTAATTATTCGAGGGAGAAACTTCAAATAATCCCTATATTTGAAATCAAAAACAAAATAACACAATGGAGAGCGATTTACCTAATTTTGATTTGCCGTCTGATTATATGGTTGGAGAAGGGTATGGGATAAATTTATTAAAAAGGTATAAAAACTTTCCTTGCAGGGTAAAAGCCGGTTTTTTCATTCTTTGTGTAAAAGGGATAATGCAAACGACAATCAATGGGAAACTTCAAAATATTGGTGAAAATGATTTGATAACCTTACCGCCCGGATATTTTATGGAAATTCTTGATTTTTCACCGGATATTCATATCTATTATGCCGGGTTCTCATCCGAATTCATAGAGGGTATAAATCTAATGAAGTCTACAGAACATCTTCTCCCTATAATTATGGAAAATCCGATAATAAGATTATCTCCATTGCAGGCTTGCAGTTATAAAATGTTCTATGAATCGTCAATTCTTTCGTATGCTTCTCCAAAAACATTGGCAAACAAGGAAATAGTAAAGGCGGTTCTTACCATGTTCCTTCAGGGAGCCACTGAAATTTATAAAATGCAAAATAACTTGTATTTATCTTCCCAGTCAAGAAAGTACGAAATTTATCAGGATTTTTTGCAATTGGTCATGAAATATTATACTATTCATCACGGAACCTCTTTTTATGCCGAACATCTAGGACTTAGCTTGCCGCATTTCTGTTCAACAATAAAAAAAGTTGCAGGAAACACTCCTTTAGAAGTCATAGCTTCCATCATTCTGATGGATGCCAAATCCCGGCTGAAGTCAACCAATGAACCGGTGAAGAATATAGCCTTATCTTTGGGATTTAATAATATCTCTTTCTTCAATAAGTTTTTTAAGCAACATACGGGTGTTACCCCACAGGAATACAGAGGACATTAAGCTTCCACCGGCTGTTTTTCGAGTGGTAATGTAACGGTAAAACGGCTGCCTCTTCCTACTTCCGATACAACAGAAATACTCCCTTGCAGATGTTCTACAATCGTTTTGCAGATAGAGAGTCCCAACCCCGTACCCTGCTTGAAAGTATTGACTTTATAAAAACGGTCGAATATTTCTTTCTGGCATTCTTGGGGAATACCTTCCCCCGTGTCCTCCACAAACAGACAAACTGAATCGTCATTTTCCGGATTAACCATAAAACCGAAATGAATATATCCTTCTTCTGTAAATTTCCGGGCATTATTTATGAAATTGCATATTACTTGTTTCAAGCGTGTAGCGTCAGTAGTTATGTAAATATCATCATCCGGCAAGATTGCTTTTATTTCGATTTCCGGCACATTTTTCACGACCTGCTCTTTCTCTATATCCTTCATTATGGATTTGAGGGAATAATTGGAATAAGTAAACTTGATAGTGTTTGATTCAATCTTGGACAAATCAAGTATATCGTCAATCAATCGTACTAAATGTTCGCTATTGATGCTGATTAGTCGCACGAAATCGGCACGTTCCTCTTCACTTAACTCATCATAAGTAGAACCTATAACATCAGAAAAGCCGACTATTGCATTCAGCGGCGTACGGATTTCATGACTCATATTGGCTAAAAATGCCATTTTAAGACGATCGCTTTCTTCTGCTTTTTTACGTGCCTCGATTAAGGTGTTTTCTATGTCTTTATATTCCTGAATACTCAAGCAGATTCCCACTAACCGATAGGGATGACCGGATATGTTTGCAATATAAGTAGACTGCCCTTCAAACCATTCCCAAGTACCATCCCCCCGGCGCAAACGGAATGGAACTGTTTTGTCAAAAGTTGTATTACCACTAAGTTGTACAACAAAGGCGTCAGCCATAGTTTGTCGATCGTCCGGATGAATCATATTCACATATTCCTCCATTGTCAAAGTATTATTCTCTCCGGCTGGAATACCTAAATGTTCAAAATAACGATCATCAAGAGTAAATTCACTACGGCTTATGTCATAATACCAGGGATATATCCTAGTTCTTTGCAAGGCTGTATTTAATATATATTCTTGTGTCAGTTCCACAGTAATATTACGGAAAAAGAACAAGATGTTTTTTTCGCCCTCTTCATTTTCCATTGTAGCAAATTCTCCTCTTATCGGGAATTGTGTATAGTCAACTTGTTCCTGCATAAATGTATGTTCAGGCAGCGAGTATACTTTTTTGCCCTGACGGATTTCTTCCAAAATGGTCGAGAGTATATCTTCTTTCTTATTTAACAGCTTGAATATCTTGTTGGTCGGAAGAGGCATCATCGCATTGACTGACGAATGTACATGAAGTTCCGTAAAAGCTTGCTGATTCAGTTGTATGACTTCTCTATTTATATCCAATATGATAACTCCGTCAGGTAGGATATTCAGCAAATCATCATTGTAGAGTGTTTGTCCGTTCGCTTCCATATTTTGTTATTTTTCGTTCAATGTACAAGATAATAATTAAATTCATAACAAAGAAAGCCATTTTACTGAAGAAAACATTATTTCAACAAACCTTTTGTACCTGTTTATACAGCTATTTTAATTTGCAACACATTGAATGTTAATACGATATTCCTTTTTTAAGATTCGATACTCATTTATTAAGCCTCACTCCGTTTATTTGCCAGTCATTTTTTTCTGTTCCTTCAGTGAAATTGAATGATTGCACAGAAGAAGACAACGGTTCGAATGTGAGTGAAAATTCTGCTTCGCCGCTTTCAGGCAAATAAAAGTGCTCACCGGGTTTAATCCCATCTGCTTTCTTTAAGGTATACGTTTCACCTTTCTCATCTACCAATCTACAATTCGGGCTGACTCGTATCCAGTATTTGGGAATATAATAAGCGTTGAAATGTACGATGGTAGCGGTGTCTGTCAGTACCACTTGCTTGACTTCAAGAATATCGGTATTGGTTGATTCCGACACCGGATAGTTAACGACTTTTGTATTTCCTTGCCATGTAATACTCATTTCATGTTTGACAGCATCCAGATACCTGCGCATTTTTAGTTTCAAACTACCTTTGCCATAGCCCGACCACATTTTCATGATTTTGCCTTCGGGAGAGATAAGAACATAATTGGGAATACCTCGAACTCCATATTTAGCGTATAATCCGGCTGTTTGTTTTAAGTCACTTAAATTCTGCCAGGTCATTTCATGTTTTGCCGAAGCTGCCTTCCACCTACTTTTCGTATCGGAGCTTAGACTAATGATAGTAAGACGCTCTTTATATTGTTCTTGAATCTCTTTCATCTCTGGTAAAGCCATAATGCAAGGACCGCAACCGCTACTCCAGAAATCAAGCAATATATATTTTCCATTGAAATCAGTCAGATGATGAATCTTTCCATCCAAATCGAAAAGTTCGGTATCTGCCATTTTATCTCCCTCTTTCACAACTGTAGGCGGGAAAAGATTAACTGTAATTTCCTGTCCTGTTATAGAAGTTTTTTGTGCTTCATTCATTCTATTATACAAAGCCAGTGTTTCATCTTTATAAGAGAAATTTGGATTGTACTTCACCGACATGCTCAATTTATATAGCCTGTCCATCCAAATGTTTGATACAGGAAGTTCCTGCATCAGTTTCATTTCACGTTTGCTGATTAAAGCTGAAATACTGTCTTCTTTCGCACGTAGAGCCTTCCGTTCTGCTTCCGGGGCAGAACGCAGACTTCTTGCTTTGATAGACAAACGTTGATACTCATCCCATAAATCGTGTGAATCTTCAATAAACCTATTATATTCTATTTGTTCCTTTACAGGGCTGTCTACTGTCCACGTATGTATCAAGGTATTCGTTCCGGTTACTTTGATTCTTGCATTAGGAGTTGCATAAATCTCCAGCGACATGGAAGGAAAATCATCATTACGGGTACACATTAGAGATAATTTGTCTAAACCATCTTCTCCGGCATTTCGTTTGAAGAAGAAAGTACCGTTTTGTATGGTATCCATGGCTACTGTACTTCCTACATTTCCGTCAAGTAGAAAAAGAGAAACAAGAGTTCCATCCTTTACACCTTCCACTTTACCTTCAATCGTATACTCGTGTTGTGCTTGTGAAACGAGACTGCCTAATAAAAAGAGGCTGCTAAATAGTAGTTTTTTCATCATCATAATATTAGAAGTAATTATACGCCACAAGGTAAAGCTTTTCTTTATAGAGTGTTACTCCTTTTATTGTTCTTTAATATTTCTGTAAAAGAAAGGGGTACAAAATGCCCTTTCGTTCGTCTACTTGATATGAAGAAAAAAGAACGAATGAAAATATATACTTTACTGCTTGGCGCATTGTTTGTAAGTCCTACACAGGCACAAACAATGCATGATTGGGAGAATCATCATGTTCTCCAGATCAACCGTGAACCGGCAAGAGCTACTTTTACCCCTTTCTCTGTACAGAAAGGAGACGGCTCAATCTCTTTAGACGGAACCTGGAAATTCCGTTGGACTCCCGTTCCCAATGAAAGAGTCGTGAACTTCTATCAGATAAATTTTGATGATAAAGATTGGACGGATTTTCCTGTTCCCGCCAATTGGGAAGTGAACGGATATGGTACGCCTATCTATGTTTCGGCTGGTTATCCGTTTAAAATAGATCCTCCACGGGTGATGGGAGAACCGAAAACTGACTATACCACGTATAAAGAAAGAAACCCGGTAGGGCAATATCGCCGCACTTTTGTATTGCCAACCGGATGGGAAGTGAATGGACAGACTTTTCTACGGTTTGAGGGCGTAATGAGCGCCTTTTATGTTTGGATCAACGGTGAGCGGGTAGGGTATAGCCAAGGCAGTATGGAACCGAGCGAATTTAATGTCACGAAGTATCTGAAATCCGGAGAAAATCAGATTTCACTGGAAGTCTACCGATATAGTGACGGTTCTTATCTGGAAGATCAGGATTTCTGGCGTTTTGGTGGTATTCATCGTAGTATTCATCTGATACATACACCGGATATTCATGTCCGTGATTATGCGGTACGCACTCTTCCCGCATCTGTGGGTGATTATAAAGACTTTATTTTGCAGATTGATCCGCAATTCAGTGTATATCGAGGGATGACCGGAAAAGGGTATGTCTTACAGGGAGTATTAAAGGATGCTTCAGGCAAAGAAGTTGCCACATTGAAAGGTGATGTGGAAGATATTCTTGATTTGGAGCATAAAGCAAGCCGGATGAATGAATGGTATCCGCAGCGTGGCCCGCGTAAGATGGGACGCTTGTCAGCTATTATAAAATCGCCGGAAAGATGGACGGCAGAAACGCCCTATCTCTATAAATTACACTTAACTCTCCAAAATGAAGAAGGGAAAGTCGTAGAACAGATAGAACAGGCCGTGGGCTTCCGCTCTGTAGAAATCAAAAAAGGACAACTGTTAGTGAATGGTAATCCGGTTCGTTTTCGTGGGGTGAACCGCCACGAACATGATCCACGGACGGCACGTGTCATGAGCGAAGAACGGATGCTTCAGGATATTCTTTTAATGAAACAGGCGAATATAAATGCCGTACGCACCAGCCATTACCCCAATGTCAGCCGTTGGTACGAGCTATGCGACAGCTTGGGATTGTACGTGATGGACGAAGCGGATATAGAAGAACACGGATTGCGTGGCACACTCGCAAGTACTCCCGACTGGCATGCGGCATTTATGGACCGTGCGGTCCGTATGGCGGAACGTGATAAGAATTATCCATGTATTGTAATGTGGAGCATGGGAAACGAAAGCGGTTACGGACCGAACTTCGCTGCTATTTCGGCATGGCTGCATGATTTCGATCCCACTCGCCCTGTACACTATGAGGGGGCACAGGGAGTGGACGGAAATCCTGACCCGAAGACGGTAGATGTTATCAGCCGCTTTTATACCCGGGTGAAACAGGAATATTTAAATCCCGGTATTGCAGAAGGAGAGGATAAAGAACGCGCTGAAAATGCACGTTGGGAACGGTTGCTGGAGATTGCGGAGCGTACCAATGACGACCGTCCGGTGATGACGAGTGAATATGCACATTCCATGGGGAATGCATTAGGAAATTTCAAGGAATATTGGGATGAGATATATAGTAATCCCCGTATGCTGGGTGGTTTTATATGGGATTGGGTAGATCAGGGAATCTACAAGACATTACCCGATGGCCGTACCATGGTGGCTTACGGCGGTGACTTTGGCGATAAGCCGAATTTAAAAGCTTTCTGCTTTAATGGACTACTGATGAGTGACCGTGAAACTACGCCTAAATATTGGGAGGTAAAGAAGGTATATGCACCAGTTGAGTTGAGAGTTGAGAATGGAGAGTTGAGAGTAACCAACCGGAATCATCATATTGATTTATCACTTTATCGTTGCCTGTGGACATTATCAGTGGATGGTAAGGAGAAAGAACGGGGAGAAATAACATTGCCGGAAATAACCCCAGGCGAAAGTAAAACAATTGATTTGCCGGCTTTCCGATCATTAAAAGGCGCTTATTCTTTAAGTAATAAAAGTGAGGAAATTAGTAAGACAAATAAAAAAACGGAGAAAACTCTTTCCGATTGCCAACTGAAAGTAAGCATTGTTTTGAAATCGGACGTTCTTTGGGCGAAAGCGGGACATGAAGTGACCCAAGAACAATTCTGCTTGCAGAAAGGAGATTTAGCCTCTACTGATCTGATTAATAAAGGAATACTTCAGGTGAAAGAAGATGATAAATCTTTATTGATTAGCGGACGCGGTTTTTCTGTTCAGTGGGAAAAGAAAGTGAACGGAAGTATGACCTCCCTTATATATAAGAACAAAGAAATGCTGGCTCACTCCGATGATTTTCCGGTTCAGCCTGTCACTCAAGTATTCCGTGCTCCGACAGATAATGACAAGAGCTTCGGAAACTGGTTGGCTAAAGACTGGAAATTGCATGGAATGGATCATCCGCAGATAAATCTGGAATCTTTCCACCATGAAAAACGTGCAGACGGGGCGGCCATTGTCCGGATTCAAACAAGTAATTTATATAAAGAAGGGAAAGTGGTAACGACTTCTGTTTATACAGTCTTTTCAGATGGAACGATTGATCTGAAAACAACTTTCTTGCCACAAGGAGTTCTTCCTGAAATTCCCCGTTTAGGTATCGCATTCTGTCTGGCGCCTGCTTATGATACATTTACCTGGTATGGCAGAGGGCCACAGGATAACTATCCTGACCGCAAAACATCTGCTATGATAGGGCTTTGGAAAGGAAGCGTTGCAGAACAGTACGTACATTATCCACGTCCGCAGGATAGTGGGAACAAAGAGGAAGTGCATTATCTGACCCTGACCGACAAACAGAATAAAGGTATTCGTGTTGACGCGGTAGAAAACGTATTTTCTGCATCTGCCCTGCATTACACCGTACAGGACATCTATGAAGAAACTCACGATTGTAATTTAAAACCACGTGCGGAAATCATTCTTAGTATGGATGCTGCCGTACTTGGATTAGGAAACAGTAGTTGCGGACCGGGTGTATTGAAGAAATATGCCATAGAGAAAAAAGAACATACGCTGCATATCCGCATCAGTAGTAAACAATGATAGCAATAAATAACTAACACAATTATAAAAGTAACAATGAAAAAAGTAACCACTTTATTATCGACCTTAGCGTTGGCAACTACCCTGGCTGCTCAAAACCTTCCACAAACGGAAAGGCAATATCTCTCCGGTCACGGATGCGACGATATGGTTGAATGGGACTTCTTTTGTACCAACGGACGCAATTCCGGCAAATGGACGAAAATCGGTGTACCTTCCTGTTGGGAATTGCAAGGCTTCGGCACTTATCAGTATGGGATCACTTTCTATGGAAAACCATTTCCTGAAGGTGTTGCTGATGAAAAAGGTATGTATAAGTACGAATTTGAAGTCCCGGAAAAGTTTCGCGGAAAACAGGTCAGTCTTGTATTTGAAGCTTCAATGACAGATACGGAAGTAAAAGTGAACGGACGCAAAGTTGGTTCCAAACATCAGGGAGCCTTCTATCGTTTTTCATACAACGTCACGGATTTCCTGAAATATGGCAAAAAGAATTTACTGGAAGTCACTGTTGCCAAAGAGAGTGAAAATGCCAGTGTGAACCTTGCCGAACGTCGTGCTGATTATTGGAATTTCGGCGGTATCTTCCGTCCGGTGTTCTTGGAGGTGAAACCAGCCGTAAACCTGCGGCACATTGCCATTGACGCAAAGATGGATGGAACTTTCCGTGCCAACTGCTACACAAATATCTCTAATGACGGAATGAGCATCCGTACACAGATTTTAGATAAAAAAGGGAAAAAGATAACGGAAACCACCGTACCCGTAAAAGCTGGAGGCGACTGGACTTCCCTGCAACTGAATGTATCTAATCCCGCATTATGGACAGCGGAAACTCCGAATCTTTATAAAGCGCAATTCTCTCTATTGGATAAGGCTGGTAAGGTTTTGCATAGTGAAACGGAAAATTTTGGTTTCCGCACGATTGAAGTACGCGAAAGCGACGGACTTTATATAAACGGAGTACGTATCAATGTACGTGGTGTCAATCGCCATAGTTTCCGTCCTGAAAGTGGCCGTACGTTGAGTAAAGAGAAGAATATAGAAGATGTTCTTTTGATGAAAAGCATGAATATGAATTCTGTCCGTTTGAGCCATTATCCGGCTGACCCGGAATTTTTGGAAGCCTGTGATTCTCTCGGACTTTATGTGATGGACGAATTGGGAGGCTGGCATGGCAAGTATGATACCCCCACCGGAGTACGTCTGATTGAAGGCATGATAGAACGTGACGTGAATCATCCGTCTATTATTTGGTGGAGTAATGGTAATGAAAAAGGATGGAATACCGAACTGGATGGAGAGTTTCATAAATACGATCCGCAGAAACGTCCGGTTATTCACCCGCAAGGTAACTTCTCCGGTTTTGAAACCATGCATTACCGCTCTTACGGAGAAAGCCAGAACTACATGCGCTTACCAGAAATCTTTATGCCTACGGAATTCTTGCACGGTTTGTATGATGGCGGCCATGGTGCCGGATTATATGATTATTGGGAAATGATGCGCAAGCATCCCCGTTGCATCGGTGGCTTCCTTTGGGTATTGGCAGACGAAGGTGTGAAGCGTGTAGATATGGACGGATTCATTGATAACCAGGGAAACTTTGGAGCAGACGGTATTGTAGGACCACATCACGAAAAGGAGGGTAGCTACTACACTATCAAGCAGTTATGGAGTCCGGTGCAAATCATGAATACTTCTATCGACAAGCAATTTGATGGCAAATTCTCTGTAGAAAACCGTTACGATTATCTGAATCTGAATACTTGCCGTTTCCTTTGGAAGCAAATAAAATTCCCGTTGGCAACAGATGCTTCCAATGCCGCTGTTCAAGTACTGAAAGAAGGTGAAGTGCAAGGCAGTGACGTGGTTGCTCACTCGGCAGGCATTTTGGATATAAAAACAAATATCCTCCCCAATGCAGACGCCCTCTTCCTGACAGCAATCGACCCATACGGCCATGAACTTTGGCGCTGGACTTTTCCGGTCAACAAACTGAATCAGCAGACAGAACAGCTTTCTCCCTTGTCCAGTCGTCCTACTTATACAGAGACAGAAAATGAGCTTACTGTGAAAGCGAATAAACGTACATTCATTTTCTCAAAGAAAGACGGACAACTGAAAAGGGTATCTGTAGATAACCGTAAGATTAACTTCGCCAATGGTCCCCGTTTCATCGGAGCCCGTCGTGCAGACCGCTCATTGGATCAGTTCTATAACCATGATGATGAGAAAGCAAAAGAAAAAGACCGCACATACAACGAATTCCCGGATGCTGCCGTATTTACGAAACTGGATGTGAAAGAAGACGGAGGTAATCTGGTTGTTACCGCCAATTATAAACTGGGCAATCTGGATAAAGCCCAATGGACAATTAACCCGAGTGGGGATTTGGCTTTGGATTACACCTACAATTTCTCCGGTGTCGTAGACTTGATGGGTATTCGTTTCGACTATCCTGAAGATCAGGTAATCAGCAAACGCTGGCTGGGTGCCGGACCTTACCGTGTATGGCAAAACCGTATTCACGGAACGCAATACGATGTATGGGAAAACGACTATAACGATCCTATTCCGGGTGAGACCTTCACATATCCCGAATTTAAAGGATACTTTGGTGATGTTTCCTGGATGAATATCCAAACGAAAGAAGGCACTATCAGTCTGACAAACGAAACTCCCGACACGTATATAGGAGTATATCAGCCTCGTGATGGCCGCGACCGTTTGCTCTATACTCTTCCCGAAAGCGGAATCTCTGTCCTGAACGTGATTCCTCCGGTACGTAATAAAGTAAACTCCACCGATTTGTGTGGTCCCTCTTCACAACCCAAATGGGTAAATGGGCCACAAACCGGACGAGTCATTTTCCGGTTTATGTAAATGAATCATATAAAGGTATCCACATTGCGTTGGATACCTTTTTTATTTGGCCTTCTCACCGATTTTTCAAGGAAAAAGGCTATAAGTGGGGAATAATCATTATTTTTGTTTCGTTTTATACATTCAGATTAATGAATTCTTTCCTATGTACACAATACTAATTATAGAAGATGAACCCCGGGTTGCAAGTTTGCTGATGAACGGACTGGAGGAAAATGGCTATCAGACAATGGTGGCTTATGACGGACTGATGGGTTTACGGCTTTTCCAGACGCACACATTCGATCTGGTTATATCTGACATCGTTTTGCCTAAGATGGACGGATTTGAACTGGCGAAAGAAATTCGCAAAACCAATCCCCATATCCCTATATTGATGTTGACGGCATTAGGATCGACGAACGATAAACTGGACGGTTTCGATGCCGGTGCAGACGATTACATGGTGAAACCTTTTGATTTCAGAGAGTTAAATGCCAGAATCAAAGTGCTGTTGAAACGTGTGGCGGGTAATGCACAGGAATTGCCGCAGGAACTTGTCTATGCAGATTTGCGTATTGACCTTCAACGTAAAGACGTAGAACGAAACAGCATATCCATTAAACTTTCTCCTAAAGAATACAACTTACTGTTATATATGGTAGAAAATGCCGAAAGAGTATTGAGCAGGGTTGAAATAGCAGAAAAAGTATGGAACACCCATTTTGATACAGGAACGAATTTCATAGATGTATATATCAACTATCTCCGCAAAAAGATAGACAGGGACTTTGAACCGAAACTTATTCATACCAAAGCCGGAATGGGTTTCATACTGACTGATAAATTATGAAGATCAGGACAACGTTGACTCTACAATATGCAGGGCTTACAGCTGCGGTATTCTTTGTTTTTGTGATGGCTGTCTACTATGTAAGTGAACACTCGCGTAGTAATGCTTTCTTTCGTAATCTTCAAAGTGAAGCTATAACCAAAGCGCATTTATTCCTTAAAAATCAAGTAGATGCCAAAACCATGCAGTCCATATACCTGAATAATCAGAAGTTTATTAATGAAGTAGAGGTTGCCGTCTATACAACAGATTTTAAAATATTATATCATGATGCTCTGCAAAACGATATTGTCAAAGAAACTCCGGAAATGATAAAGCGTATTTTGCAGCGGAAGAACATCAATTTCTATGTGGACGAATATCAGGCCATAGGACTGGTATATCCGTTTGAAGGCAAAGACTATGTGGTTACTGCCGCAGCTTATGACGGTTACGGGTACGCTAACCGGGATGCGCTAAGGAATATGCTCATTCTCTTATTTATCGGAGGATTGAGTGTATTAGTGGTTGTGGGCTATATCCTGTCTCGAAGCACTTTAAAACCGATACGTAACATCGTGAAAGAAGCGGAGAAAATCACGGCATCGCATATTGATAAAAGATTGCCCGTAAAGAATGAACAGGATGAACTGGGAGAATTGAGTACGACATTCAATGCATTGTTGGAACGCCTGGAAAAGTCTTTCAATTCACAGAAGATGTTCGTCAGTAATGTATCTCATGAATTACGTACTCCTATGGCAGCCCTTACAGCTGAACTGGATTTAGCTTTATTGAAAGAACGAAGTTCCGAGCAATATCAGATAGCTATCGGCAATGCATTGCAGGATTCTCACAGAATTGTAAACCTGATCGACGGATTATTGAATTTGGCAAAAGCGGACTATCAGTCGGAACAGATAACGATGGAAGAAGTCCGTTTGGACGAACTGTTGCTGGACGCCAGAGAGCTGGTATTAAAAGCCCATCCGGATTACCACATCGAATTAGTATTTGAGCAGGAAGCCGAAGAAGATAATGTGCTGACAGTAATCGGAAACAGCTATTTGCTGACTACCGCTTTTGTGAATTTAATAGAGAATAACTGCAAATATTCTTCCAACCGAACTTCGTCAGTCTTGATAGCCTATTGGGAGCAATGGGCAATCATCCGCCTGTCAGATACCGGTGTAGGCATGTCTGATACGGATAAAGAAAACCTGTTTACACTGTTTTATCGCGGAGAAAACAAGAATATTGCTCCCGGAAATGGTATAGGTATGGCCTTGACACAAAAGATCATCCACCTTCACAAAGGCGAACTTACCGTATCTTCCCATAAGGATGAGGGCACTACCTTTGTGGTGAAGCTCCCGCATATCTAAGAAACTCTAATCGTTTTCTAATACCACTCTAATCATTCTCTAACAGCTTCCCGGTGAAGTCCTCCTTACTTTTGCATCGAATTAATAAATGCAGTTAGTAACTAAAAAAAATTAGAGATTATGGTATGGAAGAAAAAACTGCGTTCACCACAGTACACATTCAATTCAGAGAAAGTATTTTTGGTTGCCACACAACCCGGTAAGTCAATCTATTCATACTTGCAGACAACCAAGCTTGGATTAACACAGGGAGAAGTGCAGGAGCGACAATCCATTTATGGAAGAAACGAAGTGGTACATGAACAGAAAAAGAATCCGTTTATCCTGTTTATCAAAACGTTTATCAATCCTTTCATTGGCGTTCTGACCGGGCTCGCCATAATATCCTTATTTTTGGATGTATTGATGGCCGATCCTGGAGAGCAGGAATGGACGGGAGTCATTATCATCTCATCCATGGTGCTGTTCAGTGCTATCCTGCGTTTTTGGCAGGAATGGCGAGCAAGTGAGGCTACGGATTCTTTAATGATAATGGTAAAAAACACATGTCTTGCCAAACGTGCCGGTGAACAGGAAGAAGAGATCGAGATTACGGAACTCGTCCCGGGGGATATCGTGTATTTGGCAGCTGGGGACATGGTTCCCGCTGATATTCGGATCATCGATTCGAAAGACCTGTTCATCAGTCAGGCTTCATTGACAGGAGAGTCCGAACCGATAGAAAAGTTTCCGGAGGTACGGGGACAGCAGTTCCGAAAAGGAAGTGTCATTGAATTGGACAATATTTGCTATATGGGTTCCAATGTGATAAGTGGTGCGGCAAAAGGAATCGTTTTTGAAACGGGGAACAAAACCTATCTGGGTACTATTGCAAAGAGCCTGGTCGGACATCGTGCCACTACAGCTTTTGACAAAGGCATTAGTAAAGTTAGCTTTTTGTTGATTCGCTTCATGCTGGTTATGGTTCCATTTGTATTTTTCGTAAATGGCTTTACGAAAGGGGATTGGTTTGAAGCTTTCATATTCGCCATATCCGTTGCGGTTGGCCTTACTCCGGAAATGTTACCGATGATTGTGACTGCCAACCTTTCCAAAGGAGCGATAGCCATGTCCAAAAAGAAAACAATCGTAAAGAATCTCAATGCCATTCAGA
>ERZ791724.247-NODE-247-length-49890-cov-16.688753_pt1 | contig 49890 bp, 35 predicted proteins | sample MGYA00510044_ERZ791724 | MGnify/ENA primary metagenome ERZ791724 (study PRJEB30046, sample SAMN00715140) | human gut metagenome | study: EMG produced TPA metagenomics assembly of the A metagenome-wide association study of gut microbiota in type 2... | reverse complement strand
TAGGTCATCTTTATATCTTGAGCGATAAGGATGTGAAGCGTACCTGGCGTTCGGGTGTGAAAATAGGCGACAAGCGTATCTTTGAGCACAGCTTCGATAAGGCGAAGTTGGACAAGGAACATTACTTCTGTGATACCCTGGAGCCTACGTGGAGAAACCTCCTGGGTATCGAACTGAAACCGGAAGAGGAGGATGGACGGTACAGTAGGGTATCGGGTAAGAAAGCCCGCAAGATACCGGGTCATACGGCGATACCGGAGGGCTCGTATCCTGTGGTTATCTCGAAATCGCCAAGGTTTAAGAAGTGGCTTCCGCTGGTGCAGGGTGTTCCTGATTTTGAGGGCATCCGCATTCATGCCGGTAATTATCCCGATGATACGCAGGGCTGCATCCTGGTAGGTGAAAATAAATTACAGGGTGCCGTCTTTAATTCCCGCATCTGGTTGCACAGGTTCATGAATGCCATTACCGCAGCAAGGGAACGGGAGGAGAGCGTTTGGATTACCGTTTTGTAATGTTGAATGTTGAGTGTTGAATGTTGAATTTTTAGTGATTAATTTTTAAAAACAAATTATTATGGTAAAGTCAGTTAATACAAATAAAGTAGAAATGGATAAGAAGGCAGCTGCTGCTGTCGTGTTTGAAAACCCTGAATTCGGTAAGATTCGTACCTTGACCGATGAGAACGGAGAACCTTTGTTCTGTGCAAAGGATGTCTGTGATATACTGGGGTACAAAAAATCCTATAACGCAGTGTATCAATTAGTTAACCCACATGATACCTTGAAACAAGGGGTCAAACTTTTGGGCCGTCTACGTAAGGATGGAAGCCGAACAATACGAACCCAACAGATGCTCTATGTTAACGAGAGCGGTTTCTATGCTTTAGTTCTCGGCTCTAAGCTTTCTACTGCCGTGAAGTTCAAAAACTGGGTTACGGCTGATGTGCTGCCACAGATTCGCAAGACGGGCGGTTATATCCCGGTGCAGCCGGGCGAAAGCGATGAGGAGACAATCCGACATGCAGAAAAAATCCTCCGTGCTACGCTCAAGGAGAAGGAGAATCTGCTGAAGAAGCAGCGTCTGCAGATTGAACAGCAGAAGAAGCTTATCGGCGAACAGGATACGGAAATCCGCCGCTTGAATGATGTGGTGGATGAGCAGGTGGTTCGCAACGCCAAGAATGGTGAGAACATCATACAGTTGGAGAATCAGGTGGGTAATCTTCTGCCTAAAGCATTGTATAGCGATAACGTTCTCGATTCCGTTTCTTGCTTCACCACGACGCAGATTGCGAAGGAACTCGGTATCACAGCCCAGGAGCTGAACCGCTCGCTCTGCGCTCTGCATATCCAGTATTACCAGAGCGGTCAGTATCTTCTCTATGCCGATTACGCCCACATGGGTTTAGCCAAGAGCCGTACCCGCTACAGCGCCTTCCTTGACCCGAAGAGCGATGGCAGACAGGAGAAGATGGGCAGAGCCTACACCCATACCTATCTCGTATGGACCGAACGAGGACGAAAGTTCATCCATGACCTTGCTCACAGATACTGGGAACTGTGTGAAAAGGTAAAAGGGTAAAAAAGTAAAAAGGTAAAAAGAGCCTTAACTCCCGTTCGTCCCCGTCCCCCGTAATATTATAGCCCCTGGTGTGTTTTGCACCAGGGGCTTTTACCATTTTCTCACGGGAAGCAACAAGGGTCTATATGCCACGATGAAAAGGTGGTTTATAGACCCTTGGTTATATGGTGATATTTGTAATCTACATCTCCGCTTTCAGCAGCTTCACCTCCTCTGCCGAGGAATGTTGCTACACGCTATTAAAAAGCTTTATTAATGGATTTTATTCGGTATCAGCGAAAAGAAATGGACTATTTTATTCGTTGGTACCGAATAAAAATCACCATTTTTATTTTGTAATATCGAATAAAAGTTGTATTTTTGCAGCAAAAAGTAAGTATATGGAAAAGGAATTGTTTCGAGCGATAATAGCTGAGAACCAGGAATATATAGGTCGTGTTACTTTGGTACAGCGCCCTTTAGACCTGGAGGAGTATGGTAATTATGTGTTTGTTGGAGTAAGGCAAGCAGGAAAATCCTATTTGCTATACCAGAGAATACAGCAATTGCTGGCAAATGGAGTTGAGATAGAAAATATAGTATATGTCAACTTTGACGATGAACGCTTGCAGGGAATGTCGGTAACAGACTTAGACCTTATATTGCAAGCTTATCATAGCATGTATGACAGTCAGCCCATCTTCTTCTTTGATGAGATACAGAATGTTGAAGGGTGGGCAAACTTTGCACGCCGCCTAGCCAACCAAAAATATCGCATCTATATCACTGGCAGCAATGCCAAAATGCTGAGTCGTGACATAGAGACAGTATTGGGAGGAAGATATCTGGATATCAGCGTATTTCCATATAGCTTTTCAGAATATCTGAAAGCTGTAGGAGTGTTGCTTTCAAAGAATTGGCAATATGGACGAAAAGCAAATGAACTGCAGCGCCATTTCCGAACCTATTTCGATTGGGGTGGGTTCCCTGAACTTGTGCATTTTCAAGGAAAGAGAGTATGGCTAAATAGCTTGTATAATCGTATTTTCTTTAATGACCTGGTGGTTCGGCACAAAATAAAGAACGAGGATGCCTTACGTCTTTGTGTAAGAAGATTGGCAGAAAGCGTGAAACAGCCATGCTCCTTGAACCGTTTGAGTAATCTGATAAAAGCAACCGGTACTTCATGTAGTCCATCAACAGTAATGGAGTATGTTCGCTATCTGCAGGAATCATGCTTATTGATTTCTATCGATAATTATGTTTCCAAGTTCGTAGAGAAAGAAACAATTAAAAAACATTATTTTGTAGATAATGGGCTGCTGCATCTCTTCATCAACAATCCGAATGCCTCTTTGCTGGAGAATCTTTGCGCAATTACATTGTATAAGAAATACGGCAAGGGCTTATACTATTACAATAAGAACATAGAGGTTGATTTCTATGTGCCTGATGAGGGACTGGCTGTGCAGGCGAGCTATCAGATGAGCGATGAAGAAACCATAGAGCGTGAAGTGAAAGCATTAGTAGCCTTGCATGGTTTGTATCCTTTGAAACGAGCCATGATAATCACCTACGAGGATGAAGGGGAGATTGTGCGTGATGGACTCAAGATAGAGATAAGGCCAGCATGGAAATGGGTGTTGGAATGTTGAGTGTTAAATAATAAGCGGCATTCCTTGGATATGAATGCCGCTTATCATATAATTCGATATATTTCTGAGTCATCTATGAAAGATTTGTCTTCTCGGTTTTCACAATCTTTCGACCTTCTCTTATTTCAGATATTCTCCGAAATCTGTCAATCTCATATCTCCCTTCTTCAGGAAGGTATCGTGCATGGCGAGGGCAGCACGCATGCTCTGTGGCTCGTGGCCCTTCTCGGCAAACTTCAAGTATTCGCGGAGCATTGGGCGGTAATCTGGATGGGCACAGTTTTCGATAATCTCTTTGGCACGGCGCAATGGGCCTTTGCCACGGAGATCGGCTACTCCCTGTTCGGTAACGATCACATCCACATCGTGTTCGGTACTGTCCACGTGACTGCACATAGGAACTATGGCTGAAATGCAACCATTCTTGGTGGTACTCTGCGTGGTGAAGATAGAGATGAAACCATTGCGCTCGTAATCGCAGGAACCGCCGATACCATTCATCAGCTTGCTGCCGCAGATATGGCTGGAGTTCTCATTGCCGTAGATATCGCACTCAATGGCGGTGTTCATGGCGATGACACCCAGACGGCGGATGACCTCAGGAGAGTTTGAAATCTCGCTCTGGCGGATGGTGAGATGCTTCTTGAAGTAATCAATATCATCATATACCTCTTTCAATGTATCGTTTGTTACGGTGAGCGAAGAGCAGGAAGCATCCTTGATTCTTCCTTCGCGCATGTATTTTACCACGGCATCCTGAACCACCTCGGTATAAACGCTGAATACCGGCACGTTAGGGTTCTGTCCCAATGCCTCAAGAACGGCATTGGAAGTTACGCCCACTCCGCTCTGCAAAGGCAGGAACTGAGGAGGAATATGTCCCTTCTTCAGGTCGCTGACCAGGAAATCGGCAACGTTGTGGCCCATCTGTTCCGTCACTGGGTCGAGCGGTTTGAAGGCACGCGCCTCCTCCGGAATGTTGCATTCCACCACACCCACAATCTTATGTGCATCAATCTCCACATACTCCTTACCTATTCTATCGCCCACATTCAAGATTGGGATAGGGGTGCGGAACGGGCATTCTGCTATCTCATATACATCGTGAAGATAGCGGGAAGCTGGACTGTGGAAGGTATTCTTCTCGATGAGCACCTTCTTTGCCAATCTAACGATGGTAGGAACGATGCCGCCGGCAGAGGTCAGGAATGCCTTGCAGGTAGTTTCGCCTTCTTCTAAATCAGAAACTTCGATGATGGCAAGGTCTATTTCGCCATAGAAACCACGGCGCAGGCGCTCAGCCATGTGGCCGAGGTGCATATCCTCATAATCAATCTCGCCCAGGTTGGTATGAGTTCTAAAGTCCTTGTTGGTAGAAAATGGCGCACGGAACTTGATGGCATGGGCTGCTGCCATGTCACCTTCGATACTCTGCGAGGTAGAAGCACCCGTGAGGATGCCCACCTGGAAAGGTCTGCCCGCCTCGTGCTCAGCCACTGCTCTCTTGGAGAGTTCGCGGAAGGTTGCCTTAGGCACGCCGTTTGGTGTGAAACCACTCAATCCGATTGTATCTTGATCGTTAATCATCGCTGCCGCTTCGGCAGCACTCAATCTTGTATATGCCATTTTCTTCTAACTTAATACTCATTAGCGGAACTTATAGCCGCCTTCTTGATAATTGATAACTGTTTGCGGCTGCAAAGTTACACATTATTTTCGATATACGCTAATAATTTGATAATTTTATGCAATTAATTGACAAAAAACTTACAAATAGTGAATAGATATACAGAAACTGCTTACTTTATGCAAAAAGATAGCCGAATCAAAAAGCCTGATTGTACTTCTCAAATTCCTTTTTCTGTCATTCCATGCCCAATCTGTGCGCTTAAAGTGGCTCTAAATATGTTAAAATTACCACTTAGAGCCACTTTCTTACCAATTCGTTTGGCTTTAAGTGGCATTTTTTGTATATTTGCAGCCAAAACAAGCAGGTTGTTTAACCCATTCACTATATAATATATGACAAAGATAATAGGAAGGAAACGTGAGCTACAACAGCTCGAAGAGGCATACAAAGCAGAGGAATCGCTGTTTGTTGTCGTATATGGTCGCCGTCGCGTAGGCAAGACTTTTCTTGTAAGAGAGGCCTTTGACGACAAGTTGGCATTTTATGCCACAGGTGTCAACCAGGAAAACAAGGATGTAAAGCTCATGTATTTCTACCATGCGCTTTGCAAATATTCTGATGCACCCCTTGCTCTGCCAAAGACCTGGCTAGAGGCATTCGATGCGCTCATCAAGATACTGGAAGCATCCAAGGAGCAGAAGAAAGTGGTGTTCCTTGATGAATTATCATGGATGAATGGAGTGGACGGCTCTTTTCTTACCGCCTTGGAATGGTTTTGGAACAGTTGGGCTTCGGCAAGAACGGATATTTTGCTAGTTTGCTGTAGCTCAGCCACTTCGTGGATTATCAACAAGGTTTTCAACAATCATGGTGGATTATACGGTCGAGTGAATCGTCGCATTCATCTGCATCCTTTTACCCTCCGAGAGTGCGAGGAGTTTTATGAGAGTCGCAAGATTGCCATGAACCATTACGACCAAGTGATGAGCTACATGGTGTTTGGCGGTGTGCCTTATTATCTCAGCATGCTGGAATCAACCAAGAGCCTGGCGCAGAACATCGATGAGTTGTTGTTTCATCCCGATGGTCAACTCCATCGAGAATACGAGAATCTGTATCAAGCCATGTTCCGCAATGCAGACAACCACTTACTGATAGTAAAAGCCATGGCTGCAAAGAGCAAGGGATTGACTCGCAATGAGATACTGGAAGCCACAGGCTTGCCAAATGCGGGGAGTGCGACTAGAGTATTGGATGAACTGGAACAAAGTGACTTCATTCGCCGCTATACCTCGTTCGGACAGAAGAAGCGCGACGAGATGTATCAACTTACTGATGCATACACCTTATTCTATTTTCATTTCCTGCAGGATGGCAAGAACAACGACAAGCAGTTTTGGCAGCATCATCTGGGCACACCAAAGATAAACTCATGGGCAGGTTATGCCTTTGAGCAGGTTTGCCTGGCTCATGTGGAGCAAATCAAGATGGCGATGGGAATCAGTGGCATGGCTGTATCTACTTCGGGATGGTTCAGCAAGGGCAAGGAGCAAAAAGCTCAGATAGACCTGGTGCTGGATAGAGCTGACCATATCGTAAACCTCTGCGAAATCAAGTTCTCTACCCGGCCTTATACAATAGATAAGCAATATGCCGAAACGCTACAAAATCGCCAATGGATCTTTGAGCAGGAGACGAAGACTCGCAAGAGTTGCCAGCAGGTTATGCTTACCACTTATGGTTTGGCAAAAAATCAGTATAGCAGCATCATGCAGAGAGAATTGACCATGGAAGATCTGTTCCATTAGTATTTTCGAGGAATTTAATAACATTTTGCGAATGATTTGTCGGATATATCAGAAAAATGAGTTAACTTTGCAGACAAATATAAATAATATAAAAGAAAGGTTCATACAAGATGGAACAGAAATTACTGATTTACAACACTCTCACTCGTACGAAAGAGAGATTCACTCCGCTTCACGCTCCTAACGTGGGCATGTATGTTTGTGGCCCTACCGTGTATGGCGATCCGCATCTCGGTCATGCACGACCAGCCATCACATTCGATATACTCTTCCGCTATCTCAAGCACCTGGGCTATAAGGTTCGCTACGTTAGAAACATTACCGACGTGGGCCACCTGGAGCACGATGCAGATGAGGGCGATGACAAGATTGAAAAGAAGGCTCGCCTGGAGCAGTTGGAGCCAATGGAAATTGCGCAGTACTACACCAACCGCTACCACGATGCCATGGAGGCGCTGAACGTGCTCCCTCCTAGCATTGAGCCTCATGCCACAGGCCATATCATCGAACAGGAGAAACTGGTTCAGGAAATCCTGGACAATGGCTATGCCTACGAGAGTAACGGCTCTATCTACTTCGACATCGAGAAGTATAACAAGGATCATAAGTACGGTATCCTCTCCGGACGTAACCTGGAGAACGTTATCAACGAGAGCCGCGAGCTGGCTGGTATCGGCGAGAAGAAGAACCAGGCTGACTTCGCCCTCTGGAAGAAGGCTTCACCTGAGCATATCATGCGCTGGCCTAGTCCTTGGAGTGATGGTTTCCCTGGCTGGCACTGCGAGTGTACTGCGATGGGACGCAAGTACTTGGGCAGCCACTTCGATATTCACGGTGGCGGCATGGATTTGATATTCCCTCACCACGAGTGCGAGATTGCACAGGCTGTGGCTTCTCAGGGCGACCAGATGGTTCATTACTGGATGCACAACAATATGATTACCATCAACGGTCAGAAGATGGGTAAGAGTCTTGGCAACTTCATCACTCTGGAGCAGTTCTTCACTGGCAATCACGACAGTCTGGAGCAGGCTTATTCGCCAATGACCATCCGTTTCTTCATCCTCTCTGCTCACTACCGCAGCACCGTAGATTTCTCTAATGATGCCTTGAAGGCCAGCCAGAAGGGATTGGAGCGCCTGATGAATGGTTTGAACGACCTGGAGCGTGTGCCTGTGGCTAAGCAGAGCGATGAGCAGGTGAAGAAGTTTGTAAGCGAGTTGCGCCAGCGCTGCTACGATGCGATGAACGATGACTTCCAGACTCAGCTCGTTATCAGCTATCTCTTCGAGGCTTGCCACGTAATCAATACAGCCCTCGACCACAAGGCAAACATCTCTGCCGAAGACCTGAAGGAACTTTCAGACACCATGCATCTCTTCACCTTCGACCTGCTCGGTCTGAAGAGTGAGAAGGGAGCCAACAATGATGCTCGCGAGGAGGCTTATGGCAAGGTAGTAGATATGGTTCTCGATCTCCGTGCCAAGGCTAAGGCTGATAAGGATTGGGCTACCAGCGACCAGATTCGCGATGCCCTGGCTGAAGCCGGCTTCGAGGTAAAGGACACCAAAGATGGTGTTACCTGGAAATTGAACAAATAATATTTAAAAAGAGGGTGCATCATCAACTTATGACGCACCCTCTCTTTTTATTTTTGTACTGCTGCAGAATCTTTCTTCCTTGCAGCAAGTGAATCTTTCTGTCTGCCAGATATAGAATCCCGCAACATCTTGTCTTTCTTATTCTTATATTCCTTATACTCTTTTTCGTAATAATGGGCAAAGTTGGCGAAAGGCTCTGTCGTTACCTCATCGCTCGATGCCGTATAGGTATTTCCGTATGGATCGGATGCCTTGATGATGATTCTGGCATTCGGATTCCTAGGAGTATAATAATAAAGGTGGTTCATGATGAGATAACCATTGCCCTTGCTCACGAACCGGTAAGATACACTCTCGCTATACTTATGATGATAGCCTGCAGCAAAGGCATCCTGCCCCTTTCCGCTGAGGCGCCCCATCAGATATTCTTTGCCATCCTCTACGGCTACCACGCGCCAATGACTGGTAGCATTGAAGACATTGGCTACCAGGATATTCCTGTTGTTTGCCAACTGCCAATCCCTAGAGTATTTCTCGCCGTTGAAATCGGTCTGCGCACGGAACAAGGTCATCTGCTTGCTCTTATCCCAGAAAGTTCCCTTGTAATAGCAGTTGCTGATGCTGGTACCCACAAAACTGTATACATAATATCCATTTGGAGTTCCGCAGATGTTGATATTCGACTGCCATATATTGCCACAGGCGGCAGCATGACAATGCTCCATCACATCCTCTCCCTCATAGTTGATTTCGTGGTTGCAGGCAAAATGAGTATGTCCGCAGAAGAGTTCGTAACCGCCCTTAAACTGTTTTAGCAAAGAAAGCAGGAGCGAGAGACGAGAAGAAGAATAGTGTCCCTCCTCATGGGCATTGGTCAGCGGCTTCGCCTTGCTGAAAGGCGCATTACCAAAGGTAAAAGGAATATGATAACAGAGTACCACCTTCATATCCTTTGGCGTGAGGGCGAGATCCTGCTTCAGCCAGCGCACCTGCCGTTCACGCAGTTCGCCCGGCGAATAATAGGACATGCCGCGGTGGAAGAAGCAGTTGTTGATGCAGACATAATGCACATCGCCACGATTGAAGGAAAAATCGGTAGGACCGAAATTTTCCTCCCATTTCCTGCGGTAGAGCGCCTTACCATCCTGGTCGTGATTGCCGATGACGGAGAAGAGACGCATCTCTGAAGAGCCCAATGCCTGGCGTATCTGACGCTCCAGTTTGGCGTTGTAACCGCCATAATACTGGACATCATCGCCCATGCTGAGCCCGTAGACCGGTGTTCCGGCAGGCAGCGAACTGATGGTCTGCCTGATGTCCGCCATCGTCTGGGTAGTGAATCTTTCTACATCACTCTTCTTGATGGGATTATCATCCGGAGAAGTATAGTAAGGGCTGTAGGCATTGGTAACCTGCGGGTCGCCGATGACAATCATCTTATAGTGAATCTCCTTGCCGCCCGGCAGTCGGGTGAGGGTGAAGTTATAGATTTTCTTCCCCTTGGATACCTTTTGATAGAAAAAAGCCGTGCGATCGGTCTTAGAATGGGTAGGAACCTCGCAATCGGCTGGAACAGAATAGTATATGAATTTTGCCAGGCTGTCTCGCTTCATCTTATATCTGCCCTGTGCATCGGTTTTCACACAGTTGAATCCATCGCTCACGATGACGCCAGCCACTCCCTTTCCTTCCTTATCTCTTAAAGTTCCGGAGATATTGAAATCCATCTTCTTCACAGGTTTCTTCTTCAGTGTATCAGCAGGCTGTGGTTTGAGCCGGAGAACCGGTGGAGTTTTCACCAGGTTCTGTATCTGTTTCTTGGGGTAGAGCAGGTGCAAGGTGATGCCTATTGCTACGAGCGCGCAGCAAGCAACCGACAGGCCCCCTATGTATAATTGTTTCTTTTTCATGCCCACAAAGGTACGCTTTTATCATGGTGATACAAAGAAAAAACATTAAAAATAGATTAAATCCTTTGCTATCTGCCCGTTTTTTCTTATTTTTGCATTTCTATTATAAAGGATTCGCCGGTTAAACCGATTTCAACCGGAAATGAAGAGAATAAGAAATAAAAACTAAGATAATGGCAAACGATAATAAAGGTCTTACACCGATGATGAGACAGTTTTTCGAGATGAAATCGAAACATCCCGAAGCGCTGCTGCTCTTCCGTTGCGGTGACTTCTACGAAACTTACTGCGAAGATGCGGTGGAGGCATCCCGTATACTCGGCATTACGCTGACACGACGCAACAATGGCGGTTCTACGGGCACGACCGAGATGGCAGGATTCCCTCATCATGCTCTGGATACCTATCTGCCTAAACTCATCAGGGCGGGTAAGCGCGTAGCGGTATGCGACCAGCTGGAAGACCCGAAGAAGAAACGACTCGAAATAAAAGGTAAGAAGGGACTGAGCCAGATGGACAAGATGGTGAAGCGAGGTATTACCGAACTCGTTACACCGGGTGTGGCGATGGGAGATAACGTACTAAACTACAAGGAGAACAACTTCCTGGCAGCCGTACACTTCGGCAAGACCGCCTGCGGTGTGAGCTTTCTAGATATCTCGACCGGAGAGTTTCTTACCGGCGAGGGAACCTACGATTATGTAGAGAAACTGATGGGCAACTTCATGCCGAAAGAGGTGCTCTACGACCGTGCCCGAAAGAATGACTTCGAGAAATATTTCGGCAGCAAATACTGTACCTTCGAACTGGATGACTGGGTTTTCACCGAACAGACAGCCCTGCAGAAACTCCTGGGACATTTCAAGACAAAATCTCTGAAAGGTTTCGGTGTAGAGCATCTCAAGAACGGCGTGATAGCCAGTGGTGCCATCATGCAGTATCTCGAGATTACCCAGCATACACAGATTAATCATATCACCGCCCTTTCACGTATCGAAGAAGATAAGTTCGTACGTATGGATAGGTTTACTATCCGCAGTCTGGAGCTGGTTGCCCCTATGCAGGAAGACGGTTCTTCTCTCCTGAATGTCATCGACCGTACGGTAACGGCGATGGGCGGACGTATGCTCAGACGCTGGCTGGTCTTCCCATTGAAAGATGTGAAACCTATCAACGAGCGCCTCGACATCGTGGAATATTTCTTCAAGGAACCGGAATTCCGACAGCTTCTCGATGACCAGCTGCATCGCATCAGCGACCTGGAGCGTATCATTTCCAAAGTAGCCGTGGGTAGAGTTTCGCCTCGCGAAGTGGTTCAGCTGAAGAATGCACTCGAAGCCATCAAGCCTATCAAGGTGGCATGCCAGCATGCTACGAACGAGGCTCTGAAGCGGGTAGGCGAGCAGCTGAACGTATGCGAGACCCTGAAAGACCGCATCGCCAGGGAAATACAGCCCGATCCGCCACAGCTGGTCAATAAGGGTGACGTGATAGCCGACGGATTCAATGCTGAACTTGACGACCTTCGTGCCATCAGCCGCCACGGCAAGGATTATCTGCTCAAGATACAGGAAAGGGAGATAGAAAAGACAGGAATTTCAAGTCTGAAGGTAGGTTACAATAATGTTTTCGGATACTATCTGGAGGTGAGAAATACCTTTAAGGACAAGGTGCCTGAGGAGTGGATACGCAAGCAGACGCTGGCTCAGGCAGAGCGTTATATCACCCAGGAACTGAAGGAATATGAGGAAAAGATTCTCGGTGCTGATGAAAAGATTCTGGTATTGGAAGCACAGCTCTTCAACGAACTGATAGCTGCCATGCAGGAGTATATTCCGCAGATACAGATCAATGCCAACCTCATCGCCCGTATGGACTGTCTTTTGTCATTTGCAAAGACATCTGACGAGAACCGCTACGTGCGCCCTATCGTCGATGATTCTGAGGTGCTCGACATCAAGCAGGGCAGGCATCCGGTGATTGAAACCCAACTGCCGCTGGGCGAACGCTATGTACCTAACGATGTGCTGCTCGATACCGAGAAACAGCAGATCATGATGATTACCGGTCCTAACATGGCTGGTAAATCTGCTCTGCTGCGCCAGACCGCCCTTATCGTGCTGCTGGCACAGGTAGGCTGTTTTGTGCCCGCAGAGAGCGCCCGAGTGGGACTGGTGGATAAAATCTTCACACGTGTGGGTGCAAGCGACAATATATCGCTCGGCGAATCGACCTTCATGGTAGAGATGACCGAGGCAGCAAACATTTTGAACAACGTTTCTCCGCGCTCGCTGGTGCTCTTTGATGAGCTGGGAAGAGGTACTTCTACCTACGATGGTATTTCCATTGCCTGGGCTATCGTGGAATATCTGCACGAACATAAGAAGGCGCAGGCACGTACGCTCTTTGCTACCCACTATCATGAGCTCAACGAGATGGAAAAGAACTTCCCTCGCATCAAGAACTTCAATGTGAGTGTGAGAGAGGTGGACGGAAAGGTAATCTTCCTGCGTAAACTGGAGCCGGGAGGCAGTGAGCACTCTTTCGGTATCCATGTGGCAGAGATTGCCGGTATGCCTCGCAGCATCGTGAACCGTGCCAATGTGATTCTCAAACAGTTGGAGGATGACAATGCCGGGGTTGGCGGTGCCGGTAAACCGAACGTACAGCACATCGATGAACCTAAGGATGGTGTACAGCTCAGTTTCTTCCAGCTCGATGATCCTGTACTGACGCAGATACGTGATGAAATACTCGGGCTGGATGTGAACAATCTCACTCCGGTAGAGGCATTGAACAAGCTCAATGACATCAAGAAGATTCTGCTGGGAAGATAAAAATATAAATCCCTCCCCGTGGCAGCAGATGCTGTTGCACGAGGAGGGATTTTTATAATCTGAAAATAAGTCGTCTAATATTATTTTGTCTCTACGTTCTTTTCTTTCGCTCTCTTTGTGCTGAAAGCGATGCTCCATACACCGGCGATGATGAGCGGAATGCTCAATATCTGTCCCATATCCATTGGCAGACCTGCCTCGAATGCTACCTGAATCTCCTTGGTATATTCGATGAAGAAACGGAAGGTGAAGATGAGAGTAAGGCAAAGACCGAAATAGAAACCGGTGCCTACGCTCTTAGGTCCTCTCTTCTTATAGATGAAGAGGATGAAGAGGAAGAAGCAGAAATAAGCCAATGCCTCGTAGAGCTGACCCGGATGGCGTGGATACTGGTCTTCGCGAACGAAGATAAATGCCCAAGGCACATCGGTTACCTTGCCGATAATCTCTGAATTCATCAGATTGCCCAAACGGATAAAGGTGGCTGTAATGCCTGAGCAGATACCCATATTATCGAGCACTACCCAGCCGCTCACCTTCATGTTGCGGCAATAGAGCCAGATGCCGACGAACATGCCGAATACGCCTCCGTGGCTCGCCAATCCCTCATAACCCGTAAACTTCCAGCTGCCGTCTGGCATGTGGTGAACAGGTATCAGCATCTCGATGAAGTGATCCCACTGGGTGAGGAAATATTCCGGCTGATAGAAGATGCAATGTCCCAAACGGCCACCTATCAGTACACCGAAGAAGATGTAGAGAAACAGTGGGGAGAACTTCTCATCTGAAAGCCCCTGCTGCTTGTAAAGCTTGCTCATGAGCAGATAGCCCAGCAGCAGACCAATCATCCAGCAGGTGGAGTAGTAGCGGATGGTCATAGGACCCAGATGAGCCAGAATAGGATCTGGGTCCCATACGATATAATTAAGCAGATTTGCTATCATAACCGTAGAAGAATAGGATTATACATTGAAGCGGAAGTGCATGATGTCACCATCCTGTACGACGTACTCCTTGCCCTCGATGCCGAGCTTACCAGCCTCGCGTACTGCAGCTTCTGAGCCATACTTGATATAGTCATCATACTTGATAACCTCTGCACGGATGAATCCCTTCTCGAAGTCGGTGTGGATTACGCCGGCACACTGAGGAGCCTTCCAGCCCTTGTGATAGGTCCATGCCTTGACCTCCATCTCACCAGCGGTGATGAATGTTTCGAGGTTCAGCAAGGCATATGCCTTCTTGATGAGTCGGTTTACGCCGCTCTCTTCCAGTCCGAGTTCTTCGAGGAACATCAGTTTGTCCTCGTAGGTTTCGAGCGATGCGATGTCTTCCTCTGTCTTGGCAGCGATGACCATGCACTCAGCACCTTCTTCCTTGGCGATTTCCTCTACCTTCTTGCTATACTCGTTGCCGGTCTTGGCAGAAGCCTCGTCAACATTGGCTACGTAGAGCACAGGCTTGGTAGTGAGGAGGAAGAGGTCGTGAGCCACCTTTTGCTCTTCCTTGCTTTCGAAAGTAACGCCACGAGCGTTCTTTCCCTGCTCCAGTTCGGCCTTGTAAGCCTCCAGAACGGTAACCATCGTCTTAGCATCCTTGTTGCCTGCTGCAGCAGTCTTCTTCTGCTTGGTGAGCTGAGATTCGATAGTTTCCAGGTCCTTGAGCTGCAACTCTGTATCGATGACGCTCTTATCCTCCAAAGGATCAACCTTAGCGCCACCCTCGCGCACGATGTTGTCATCGTCGAAACAGCGGATTACGTGGATGATAGCATCGCACTCACGGATATTTCCCAAGAATTTATTACCAAGACCTTCGCCCTTGCTGGCACCCTTTACAAGACCTGCGATATCTACGATTTCGCAAGTAGCTGGGACGATGCGTCCTGGGTGAACAATCTCTGCCAACTTGTTGAGTCGCTCATCTGGTACGGTGATGACGCCCAAGTTTGGTTCGATAGTACAGAAAGGGAAGTTAGCTGCCTGTGCCTTTGCACTAGACAGACAGTTGAACAGTGTAGACTTACCCACGTTTGGGAGGCCTACAATACCACATTTTAATGCCATTTTATCTTTAAACGTTTAAATTTCCGCTGCAAAGTTACACATTATAAATGAAAGATACGAAGAAATAGTGGAAAATTATCTAAAAATCATAGATGACGAGTGAAATCCTTACATCTTCTCTTGTTATAGAATTATGATAGATATTATTTCTTTTTGCTATTCTTTTTGGTCAATGTCTTTTCGTCAGATTTTAATCTGCGTTCTACTTTCTTGACGTCTTCATCTGCAGGAAGATTTTCTGGCACAATGCCACGTTGGAGCATCATATTACGAACAGCCTTATTATTATCGACATGCTCTTGACAGATAGATTGCTGACCATGTAAATCCTTTTGCTGAACGTTGACAGAAGTCATTTCTGCAGCAAAATCTTTAGCTTTAATATTTAGTGTTGGAAGGAAATCGGCGAGAGGTCGGCTGTAAGGAGCACCCAATTTACGTTTGAGAAGAGCCGTGTCGAGATTAAACAATGCCTTGTCACCTAGTGAGCGAATGATGGCTGTGATGAGACTGGTCTGTGTATCCTTTCGCTTGGCATAGAATACGAAGCCGCCAATAGTCATCAAAACCAGCGATACGGCGGATGGAAGACGTGAGGTATATTCATTCACGTGGCCGGCGATGAGGCTGAAGAAGGCGATGCACCAGTGAAAGAAAGGTGGCTTGTAAGGGATGTCGCCACCATTGTTGATGGGCAATATCCAGTTGCCGTGTTCCAGCATGGTGTAGGCAACCACCGCCTCGCGAGGTTCTCCCTTGGTGTTGAAATCAGAGAGTCCGAGGAATGGAATCATCATCACGATAGCCAGGATGATGATGAGCCATAGGGCTTTGTTTTACTTGATGTTCATGTCTTATCGAAGTCTTATTATGTTATTTTGGCTGCAAAGTTACATATAATTATTTGTTTATAGATATAATAAGGTGGGAATTTTTGCTTTTATTGGGATATAATTATTAACTTTGCACCCGATTTCTAAAGTAGAATAAAGATGAAACGATATTTTAAGGCTTTGGGGTATCTCCTTTCGGTGCATGTATTGGCATTGCTGGTGATGACTCTTTTCAGATTGGTGGAATTCATAGCCCTGCATGGCATGATAGTAGATGCAGGGGCGAGTAGGGTGATGGCGTTTGTCAAGGGTGTATGGTTCGACAATGTCATTGCTTGTTATATTTCGGTATTGCCTGTGGCTGTGCTCCTTGTTGCTGCCAGCCTGGGGTGGTGTCATCGCCGTTTGCTGCGTGGCATCAACATCTGGTATGCGGCATGGTTTGCCATCGCCTTCATGCCTTCGGCAGCCAATACCCCTTATTTCCAGTATTTCTTCAAGAACATCAATTCCAGCATCTTCGGGTGGTTCGGCTATGTGGCCACCACATCGGGCATGCTCTTGCAGGAGTCTTCCTATTGGCTCTATATCGCCCTCTATTTCGTGTTCACGGGGGCGTTTATCTATGCGCTCGTCCGCTTGCGCCGCTATTTCGAGGGGCTTTTCCTGTTGCCAAAGGACAATATGCACCTGGTGCTGGTGGTAAGCCGTTTCCTTATTTCTGCGGTGATGATTGGCGCCTGCCTCTTCGGCATCCGTGGCAGAATGGGCTATAATCCTATCAAGGTGAGTCAGGCTTATTATTGCGAGGATTCCTTCCTCAACCAGCTCGGCATCAATCCAGCATTCAATCTCCTTACTTCGGCACTCGACGATATGCGCAAGGAGAACAAGGAGCTGCATCTCATGCCATACGCTGAGGCCATTACGAATACCCGTCAGTGGCTGGGGATCACGGGAAAGGTGGATAGCACGAATATTCTGAAGCGTGAGGTGGTGAATGATTCCCTGGTAATGAAGTCGGGACATCCTAACGTGGTGGTGATATTGATGGAGTCTATGTCGGTCAACCTGCTGGGCACTTTCGGCAACCAGCAGCCGCTCACCCCAACGCTCGATTCGCTTTACCATCATTCCCTGGCGTTCACCCATTTCTATAGTGCCGGCATCCATACCAACCATGGTATGACGGCTACGCTCTACAGTTTTCCTGCCCTCATGTTCCGCAACCTGATGAAGGGGACGGTGACTCCGCGCCGCAAGGGTATCGCCACGGTGTTGAAGCAGTATGGCTACGAGAACATGTTCTTCATGACCCACGAGGCGCAGTATGACAACATGAAGGCTTTCTTCCAGACCAATGGCTACGATGACATCTTCTCTCAGGAGAACTATCCTAAGAGCGAGGTGGTGAACAGCTTTGGCGTGAGCGACCATTTCGAGATGGGCTACGCCCTCAACACCATCAACCAGAAGGCGAAGACGGGCAAGCCTTTCATGGCTACCATCCTCACCGTGAGTAATCATCCGCCATATATCATCCCTGATTTCTTCAAGCCTAAGACCAAGGAGAAGGAAACGCAGATTGTGGAGTATGCCGATTGGGCGATAGGCGACTTCCTGAAGAAGGCAAGCCGGGAGCCTTGGTATAAGAACACGATATTCGTGATTCAGGCAGATCATGGTAAACTGGTGGGTAAGAGCGAGGGCGAGTTGCCTCAGTCTTACAACCACATTCCGCTCATCATCTTCGGTCCTGGTGTTCCGCAGCAGCAGTATGCCGGTTTGGGTATGCAGGTAGATGTGATGCCTACGCTCTTCGGACTGATGAATTTGAATTATGAGTACGAGGGTTTTGGTGTAGATTTGCTCAAGCATCAGCGCCCGATGGTGTTCTATTCGGCAGATAACCAGATTGTAGCAAGAGACCATCAACGTTGCTTTGTTTATAATCCATCAATGAACCGCAGTTTCTGCTATGATGTGTTGCCGAATGGCAATCTGAAGGAAACCAAGCAGGAGTCCAAGTTCCAGGATTTGAAGAACTATGTCTTCTCGAATATTCAGGCTGCTGAATATATTGAGCGACATCAGCAATAAAACACGGATATCATCATAAACAGTAATCCCCCATCACGCAGCCAAAGCGTGGTGGGGGATTGACTGTTTATATAGTTTTTCTATTTTTTATTGAGGTAAGATGTTGCAGTATTCCCGTTTGAACCACAGTTCGAAGACGGGGTCAACCATCTTGAAGCCATCGCCCGATTTCTCAATGAAGTCTCTTTCTACAAGAGTCTTTTTGTTCTTGGTGATGGTGCGTGGAGCACCGAGTCCATATTCTGCTACAACCTGTTGGGCATTGAAATGAGTCTCTCCCATGCAGACGGCACGCAGGAATGCTATTTGTGAGGCAGGCATGCCATCAATATCGGTAATGAACATATCGGCATTGGTATCCAGAAGTTTGGTAAGCTGTGACTGGTAGATTTCCTCTGTCACCTCTGTTGCCGTACGTGTCCAGATGAGAAAGCAGAATTGCTGCATGTACCAGGAGTGGCATTGCACGGCATTGCAGATTCGCTCTATCATTTCATCGCTGATAGACTTGCCATAATTGTAGAAACTGTCGTGGATGAAAGGCTTCCAGTATTCCTTGGCTATCTTCTTTAATGTCATCATCTGTCCAAAACGGTAGAATGGATTCTTTGAGTTGCCGAATATATCCATCATCATGTGGCGTTTACTGCCATAGAGACAATAGGTAGTACTGTGTTGTCCCTGCCACACCGAACGCATGGTTCCTTCCAGGCGCTTCCAGTCGGGCAGGTTTGCCAATTGTTGGAACTCATCAATGCACACGATGACATGGATGCCTTTAGCCTTGGCAATCTTTTCTGGAAGATTGAGAATTTCCTCGGCACTTTCTTTTAGGGGCTTGAAGTTCAGATTTACTTCTACGGCATTCACAGGGTCGCTGTTGATGGTAAGGCTTGGAGATATGGATTGGACGAACTTTACGATGTCGGCCCATCTCTTTTCCATAGTGGAAGAAACGCCCTGGAGTACTGCACTTGCAAACTTGTTGTAGAACTCTTCCTCAGAGAAAATCTTGAAGGCATCCAGATAGCATACTCTCACATCCTTCTGCTCTTGCTTCAGCTCTTCCATTGCGGCTTTGACAAGGGAAGACTTACCCCATCTTCTTGGAGAAATCAGCATCACGTTGATACCTCCTCCAAGAAAAGTCTTGAGGTCTCTTCTATCTTCGATTCTATCAATGAAATATTCATTTTCTGCGATAGAACCATATTCGAATGGTATCTTGTTCATATACTTAAAGTCTTTTTCGTTCTTTATTCTTTGCTGCTGCTTGTCAGAAATCGTGGTCATAATAAAAGTGTCTGCGATGCTGGCGAGCAATAAAGTCGATATTATGTGTAAATATCTCCTTACCCAAGTCGCTTGGGTAGCTGTAACTCAAATCTCCATCCTGTAACATGTTATTCTCGAGCAGATAATGCAGCAGTTCTGGATGTATGGCGCTGGTATTGAGTACGGCCTCCATCGTTTCCTTTTGTAATCTATGTGCATCACATTTCTTATAGTATGGGTTGTTGCTGCATTTTATTGCATGAACAATATTCGGGGCGAAAATGATTCCTGCCTTCTCGGAAATAAAAGCAACCTGTGATCCATTTGGCAACTGATGGCAAACCTCTGTCATATCTACCTCCGGTGAAATTTTCATCAACCATTTTTGTAACTGTTTGGTGTCTTCAAAGAATGCAAGACGCTTCCCTTTCGTCCGTTTCATATACAAAGGATAAGCAAGTTCATAAGACCTGCTCAATTGTGCTTGACGCTTATGCATCTTGGCATACGCTTCTTGGCTCGAGTTGAACAACACGCCATTAATCTCCCAGTCATTATCAGCATACTTTACAAGCGCAGTATAAACATAAGAACCCTTACGGAAAATATCAGGATAGGCATTCTTCAACTTGAACTCTTCGTCCTTTGAATTCTTCAGCACGGCATATTCTGAATTTGCATCAGTCACCTCAAACATATCCTGTTGGCAGAAATTCAGGTTCCGTAGCTTTTCTGACTCTTTTTGCATATCATGTTCCAAAAACATATCAGCCAGCCACAGATGAGGCAGTTCTGCCATTGGTCCTATCTCGCTGCCCATAGAGAAAGCCGTTTCTGCATAGTACGCAGCTTCAGATTTCTTAAATATTCCTGTGTATGAATCAAGTAAACGGCTAAATTTTTCTTCTGATAAAGGAGAACAGAGAAGGTAGGAGCGACGAAGCCATATCAGCACATCCTTCAACTTGAAATAGTCATTGGCTTTATCTGTATCGTATATAAAATCATACAAAGAATCGTTCGAATCTACATCCTCATCCTCGGTAAGCACCTCCATGATGAGATTTGCCGCATCCTCACCCATAGCTAAAGGATTGAGAAAACGGTCATCGAAGTTACGTGACAGCACGAGCCACACCAGCAGTTCTACTTCTTTGGCATTCACCTCATTCTTATCAAGAGACTCAAAATCATCAAAGAAGGGCAATGAGTGCATGTATGCAAGCAAGTGCTTAGTAACAAAGGTATTCCACAGACCTATATCAGACATCTTATCCTCAAAATAGATTGCTGCATTGATGGCAATCTCTTTCTTTAATTTATCTGCATTAGGCAAATTAAGGTCTATGTCCTTGATGTTATTATATATACGATTTGCCACATCCACATACATGGGGCATGGCTGAATCCCTACCGGATAGTAGGGAGAGAAATCATACGGAAATATTGTTCGCTTCATTGTATATTGTCTTTTTATATTATTCTAGCAGCAAAGTTACAAAATTATACCCAAAGGTATTATACCCAAAGGTATAATTTATGAAACTTTATGCTTTTATCTTTATCATTATCTCTTTTTTCATGTGTTATCAGCAATGAAATGGTGATATCATCAGAAACAGTAATCCCCCACCACGCTTTGGCTGCGTGATGGGGGATTGACTGTTTTAGGAGATTCAAGATGCTTTATGCTGAAATGGTAAGCTTCTGCCAGATTTCGGTGTCGCCACCCTTCAGCTTCTTGCAGAGACCACGTTTGGTCCAACGGCTTATCATCTTACGGATGGTTTCACGGCTGGCTCCGTCGCCACGCTCACGGCTGGCATCGAAGAGAGTGAACTGCTCCGGGAGCTGGGCGAAGAGCAGGGTATTACGGGATTTATAGACAGGGATTGCCTCGTTGTCCTGCTGCTGCTTGTCTAGGCGCAAGCCAAACATCTCCATCTGCATGGCAAGCACGTAGTCGGCTACAGACTTGGCAAAACGGATGCAGGCATCGGTCTCCTCTTCGGTCTGCTCCAGGATGTGGAAGATGACGCCACAACGGAAGCCGATGACGGCGGAGCGGCGACGGTACACATCCATCACACGGTCGGCATTCGCCAGGGCGAGCAGTCTCTTTGCTTCGAGCCACTGGCAGAACTCCTCGCACATACGGGGCAGCTCCATCACGCCGTGACTACGCTCCAGCAGATTCACAGCCTTTAAGATGTTGTCCTGCTCCTCCTCGGTGTAGCCGTGGTGCTGGCTGAGGGGTGCGAAAGATGTGTCGGGCATCTTGGCGAGCATCATGCGGGAAGAGGAGCCGTCCTCGATGTTGTCTTCGGTGAAGAATTTCTGGAAGATATTCTGGGTGCAGCAGCCGGTGAAGTTGAGCTGGGCGTGGGTTACGCCGCTGGTAGCGGTGATGTAGTCCTGGCCCACCTCGCTCTGGTCGAACGCCTTACGGAAGTAGTCGCCGAAGGTTTTCCACACGCTCTTCATCGAACCGAGCTCCTCGCTGAACATATACATGGTGTGGCCGTTGGCACAGAGCTGACGACGCATCAGGGCCGCCTTGGAGATTGTATCGCCAATATGACGGATGCATGGCTGTGGATCAACAGTGCCACGCTTGTTCTTGTTCTGCTGATACCAGCCCTCCAATTCACGAGGGTACTCATCATCCTTATCCATCTTCTTCGCCCAGATGCCCTCGATTCTACGGCATACGCCCTTACCCGAAGCCTGTTCGCCGATGATGATAGACATGAGTGCCATCGGAGTCTCGCTGCCGTCGCAATACTTCGCCTTCACGCCGTCGGCGTAGGCTGCGGCAATAGGAAGGGCAGAGAAGAGGGCAGGCACGCGAGCCTCTGGGGCTACGCCAGAGAGTGAGTCACGGAGTCCGAGTGGGAGCTGATCTACAGGAAAGTCGTTGAGTGGTTGTGTACTAGCTTTAGCAGCCAAAAGATTCTCAGCATTTTTAAGATTGAAATTTACCATATCTTTTAGTGTTTAAATTGTTAGTTTGCCGGACTATCCGGTAAGCGGGGGCAAAAATACATCTTTCTTTTGTAACCGCCAAATTTCGGCTGGCGATAAGGTCCCAAATTCAGCAGCCGTTCGGAGCAAATTGTGTTAATAAATACAACTCGTAGTTTTGTGGGTGGAGAAACATAGTATAAGAGGAGTAAAGTCATAGCTTCCCGGATCTCTAGTTTTTGTTTCGAAACCTGAACCCCTCTTTCTTTCTCATAAAAAATAGCACGGACAAATTGAATTTGTCCGGACAATTTGTCCGGTTGCTTGTAACTTGTTGATTTTCTTTCTGTTATAAACCTGTTGGACAACCATCCGGACAAATTCAATTTGTCCGTGTTTAAAAAATCGCCCCGTTCAGCTCTTGATGATATTATCCGTAATCCGTTGATTAATAGTGGTTCTCGTAAAAAGTTACTAGTTTTAAACAACTTTGTTTAAAACAACCTTGTTTAATTTGTTTTTTTTTGCTATCTTTGCAGAAGATTTGCTGCACTCGGCAATTTGAAAGCTTCTGCCCTTTTAGGGCGTGTGGAGCTTACATGCGAATTTCAGTAGTATATAATAAGGTAGTGATTATGAGAAAAAGCAAAGAAGCTCCGTAGCGTATGGCAATTGCAGAGCCATGTATCTTACTGCCTTTATGGAAGCAAGAAACACATGATGGAACAGATGTTCCAGAATGCCAGTTACCCATTTTATCGCTTTGGAGATTTCTTCTATCTGAATAAGATTAGCGAGAAAGACTGGGTGGAGTATATCTGTCAGCGATTCGAATCTACCGGCAAGCATATCTCGGAAGAGTTGGCTCGTGAAATCTGTCAGGTAACAGATAGGTATTCTTCTTATGTACAGCAGTTGGCATGGTTTGTATGGTTGCGTGTACAGGATGATTCTGTAGCAACAGAAGAGGACTTGAAATATGGAATAGATCGGTTGCTGGATGCTTGCGAGCCCTTGTTTATTCAGCAGACCGAAGACCTTTCTGCCTATCAGATGAATTTCCTGCATGCCATCACCAATGGAGTACATACCGGTTTCACCCAGACGGCAATATTGGAAACTTATCGCCTGGGTACTGCCGCCAATGTAACCCGCCTTAAGAAATCCTTGATGGTAAAAAATCTGATTACGATATCAGCCCCTAAGCATCTGGAAATGAGTGACCCCATCTTGGCGTTGTGGCTCAAGAGAAGAGTTTGGAAGTTAACGTAAATTAGGCTCAGGGGAGATTGTCCGTGGATAAGACAACCTCTCCTGAGCCTTATTCTTCCGTTACTTCCTCGCACATTACCATTTCTGCTCCTCGGTAGATAACTACGAGCTTGTGGAGCTTAGTGGTCTTGACCGACTCCTTGACGATGTCGCTATTGGCATAGCGGCAGATTTGGGCAGAGGCTTCCTTGAAGAGAACTTGCAGCTGCTCATCGGCGGTATTGGTCTTGCAGTATTTCAGTTCGATGATGTAACTGTCCACCATATCCTTGTAGATGTCGCAGAGCGGAGAAAGGAAGATGTCGGCATAGCCACCATCGTTGTCTAGCTCTGAGATAGGGCGATAGAACTGGTTTTGGCTGGTCATCGCCAAGGTGAAACCATGCACGAATGCTTCTCCCTTCTGCTTGTCACGCTGAGAAGAGTAACGCTTCAGACTGTCGGCGATGAACTCAAAGTATGCCTTGTAGTTGCCATGATATGCTAGTTGAGCCTCCAGCTTTCCCTTGTTGTAACTATCATAGGTCAAATCATTTTCCTTGTAGGTATCCAAGAGATAGGTATACATCTGGTCGCGCACCACCTCATTAGGGATAATGAACTTGGTGCTACCATCGTATGTGCCATCTATCGTTACCATGCCGAAATAGAAGAGCAGACTCAGGAAGTTGTCTGGGTCGTTGATGCGCTCGGCTGGGAAGTTCTCCACGAGCTTACCTGTAACGAATCCCTGGGTTACCAACTGCTGGATGATGCTGGCATCATGAGCAAATTCCTTGTCATGACGGATAAGCATGCGTACCTTGTCATAGTCGATGCGTACATTGCTCTCCACCATATTCTTTGGAATGTCGTAGTTGTTGCGGATGTACTTGTCTAAGAAGTTAAGTACCATCACAGAATTGTACATCGTAGTTTTTCCGTACTCCTCTTCGGCAAAGCAATAGTTGTCATACCATGGCTTCATCACCTTGATGAGTTCATCCACGCTGTGATTGAACGGCAACACACTGGAGTAATAGCCCAGCATCTCTCTTACTTCATCCTCTGTGAATCCTGTCATCTCATTGAATTCTGGTGCCAGAGAGTAATTGGTGCCGATATTGAATCCGCTTGTCAGGTCATCCATCGTTACAGGGCTAACGCCTGTTACGAAGACACGTGCTAGGGTATCGCCTGCTGCTCCTTTGATGGTATCAAAGAATTTTCTTAGATATCCTTCGCCATGGGTCTGTATGCGGTATCTCTGTTCATGTTCCTTGTGGGCGAGAATCTGGTTGGTGAAGTGGTCGTACTCGTCAATGAAGAGATAAATCTTCTGACCAGATTTTTTGCTCTGGGTGCAAAGATAGTTTAATTGGTTGACGGCATCTTCCTGTTGGTTGAGGCCTTCTTTGGTACCTTCTGGTAAGAGATGCGAATATACATCCACGAAGTAATTAAACTGCGTCCTGCAATAATTGTCCATGCCATGCTTGTAGTCGTTTAGGTCGCCTACAATAATGGCAAAGTTGAGATGGATGATGAGATAACTATTATGTTCGGGAGTTGGATTCTCACCAATATAAAGCTTGCCAAAAATTTCATCAAACTTGTCTTTCTTGTTGATGTCATAGTAATTTTCAAGCATGGAGATGGTAAGGCTCTTGCCGAATCGGCGAGGGCGTATATAGAAGAAGTACATATTAGAGTCTTCTATTTCCTCGATGAAAGGAGTCTTATCTACATAGTAGCAATCCCTTTCAATCACATCCTCAAAATTCTGCATACCATAAGGTATTCGCTTGCGATAGATTCGCTTTTTTCTTTCTCTTACCATAGTTCTTTACTTTTTGCAATGACTGAGTACAAAGTTACGAAATATTCTTGAAAGTCGATATGCTAGTGGCATTTATTTATGAAACTTTATCAAAGATAAGAATATTCAGGCAGCGGAGTATATTGAGCGACATCAACAATAAAAAACGATATTATCAGAAATAGTAATCCCCCACCACGCTTTGGCTACGTGATGAGGGATTAACTGTTTTAGGAGATTCAAGATGCATTATGCCGAGAGGGTAAGCTTCTGCCAGATCTCGGTGTCGCCACTCTTCAGCTTCTTGCAGAGACCACGCTTGGTCCAGCGGCTTATCATCTTACGGATGGTTTCACGACAGGCTCCGTCGCCACGCTCACGGCTGGCATCGAAGAGAGTGAACTGCTCTGGGAGCTGGGCGAAGAGCAGGGTGTTACGAGATTTATAGACTGGGATAGCCTCGTTGTCCTGCTGCTGCTTGTCGAGACGTAAGCCAAACATCTCCATCTGCATGGCGAGTACGTAGTCGGCTACAGCCTTGGCAAAACGGATGCAGGCATCGGTCTCCTCTCCGGTTTGCTCCAGGATGTGGAAGATGACGCCACAACGGAAGCCGATGACGGCGGAACGGCGACGATACACATCCATCACACGGTCGGCATTCGCCAGGGCGAGCTGTCTCTTCGCTTCGAGCCACTGGCAGAACTCCTTGCACATACGGGGCAGCTCCATCACGCCGTGACTACGTTCAAGGAGAGTTACTGCCTTGAGGATGTTGGCCTGCTCCTCTTTGGTGTAGCCGTGGTGCTGACTGAGGGGTGCGAAGGAGGTATCGGGCATCTTGGCGAGCATCATTCTTGAAGAAGATCCGTCCTCGATGTTATCATCGGTGAAGAACTTCTGGAAGATGTTCTGGGTGCAGCAGCCGGAGAAGTTGAGCTGGGCGTGGGTTACGCCGCTGGTGGCTGTGATGTAGTCTTGACCCACCTCGCTCTGGTCGAACGCCTTACGGAAGTAGTCGCCGAACACCTTCCATACGCTCTTCATCGAACCGAGCTCCTCGCTGAACATATACATGGTATGGCCGTCGGCACAGAGCTGACGACGCATCAGAGCCGACTTCGAGATAGTATCGCCAATGTGACGGATGCAAGGTTTGGGATCCACTACACCCTTCTTGCCCTTGTGCTGCTGGTACCAGGCTTCGTCTTCACGAGGTTTCTCATCGTCCTTATCCATCTTCTTCGCCCAGATGTTCTCGATGCGGCGGCATACGCCCTTACCTGATGCCTGCTCTCCGATGATGATAGACATGAGTGCCATCGGAGTATCGCTGCCGTCGCAATACTTCGCCTTCAGACGGTCTGCGTAGGTTGCGGCAATAGGGAGGGCAGAGAAGAGGGCAGGCACGCGTGCCTCTGCGGCTACGCCAGAGAGCGAGTCGCGAAGACCGAGTGGAAGCTGGTCTACTGGGAATTCGTAAAGAGGCTGTGTACTTGCCTTAGCGGCTAAAAGGTTCTCTATGTTTCTTAAATTTTCATTCTCCATAATTATTTAATGTTTAAAAGTTAGCTTGTCGGAATATCCGGTAAACGGCGGCAAAAATACGACTATCTTCTGTAACCGCCAAATTTGAGCGTGTGATAAGGCCCGAAATTCAGCAGCCATTTGGAGCAAATTGTGTTAAAAAATCTAAGTCATAGTTTTGTGGGTCGGAAAACATAGGTTCTTATGTGCTAAATCATAGTTTCTCGGGTGCCAGGTTATAGCTTCTCGGATAACAGGTTCTCGTCTCAATCCGTAACCCCCTTTTTCTTCTTCTTCCTTTCTCATAAAAAAATAACACGGACAAATTGAATTTGTCCGGACAAATTGTCCGGAGTGCCATAACGTATTGTTTTCCTGGTACTTATAAGCCTGCTGGACAACCATCCGGACAAATTCAATTTGTCCGTGTTTTAAAAATATTCCCGTTAAATTCTTTGGTGTCTTACCCGTAATCCATTGACTATTAGTTAATTCGTAATAAAAATGCTAGTTTTAAACAACTTTGTTTAAAACAACCTTGTTTAATTTGTTTTTTTTTGCTATCTTTGCAGAAGAAAAGCTGCACTCGGCAATTTGAAAGCCAGCTTTCATTGCGCTCGTTTGCATTTTCTTTGCAGAAGAAAAGCTCCTAGCCCAGGGCGTGTCGAGCTTACATGCAAATTATATTAGTATATAATAAGGTAGTGATTATGAGAAAAAGTAAAGAAGCTCCGTTTGTATTCGGTGTTCGTGTGGAGGGAGATTCCTTCACCGACCGTAGAGAGGAAACAGAACGCCTGAAGGCGAACTTTACGTATGGAGTGAATACGATATTGATTTCACCTCGTCGTATGGGTAAGACTTCATTGGTGGATAAGGTGTGTTCGCTCGTAGAGAGCGAAGACATCAGGATAGCTCGTATAGATGCCTTTGGCTGTCGCTCTGAGAATGATTTTATTAATGCTTTTGCCACAGCTGTGGTTCGGGCTACTTCGACTGATACCTCTTTGGAGTATAATGCAGGTAACAATACAACAGAAGAGGTTTTGAGACTTCCGGAAATGATAGCTCGGTCAAAAGGTTGTCATATAGTAGTCTGTATCGATGAATTTCAGCAGATAGGTGATTTTCCAGATTCCTTGACCTTCCAGAAGAAACTCCGTAGCGTATGGCAATTACAGAGCCATGTATCTTACTGCCTTTATGGAAGCAAGAAACACATGATGGAACAGATGTTCCAGAATGCCAGTTACCCATTCTATCGCTTTGGTGATTTCTTCTATCTGAATAAAATTAGCGAGAAAGACTGGGTGGAGTATATCTGTCAGCGTTTCGAATCTACCGGCAAGCATATCTCAGAAGAGTTGGCTCGTGAAATCTGTCAGGTAACAGACAGATATTCTTCTTATGTACAGCAGTTGGCATGGTTTGTATGGTTGCGTGTACAGGATGATTCTGTAGCAACAGAAGAGGACTTGAAATATGGAATAGATCGGTTGCTGGATGCTTGCGAGCCCTTGTTTATTCAGCAGACCGAAGACCTTTCTGCCTATCAGATGAATTTCCTGCATGCCATCACCAATGGAGTACATACCGGTTTCACCCAGACGGCGATATTGGAAACCTATCGCCTGGGTACTGCTGCCAATGTGACCCGCCTCAAGAAATCCTTGATGGTGAAAGATCTGATTACGATTCCTGCTTCTAAGTATCTGGAAATGAGTGACCCCATCTTGGCGTTGTGGCTCAAGAGAAGAGTGTGGAAGGAATCATAAAAGGATAAAGCCCCTTCTGTATTCCGGGTATATGAAAACCTGGAATGCTGAAGGGGCTTTTCTGATTTTACCTTTTCTTATTTAAAGAATCTGTTAAGCTGTTTGATGGCTTTGTCAAACTGCTTAGCAGGCAGGCGATAATTCTTTACCGGATTCATGTGGGCATCATAAACATCCAGGGCACCATCGGCTGTCTTCTCCAGAATGGTGTCGTTGTTGATGATGAAGGCATAGTTCAGATTGCTGCCTACTACATGCCACAGTCTAGGCGTCTTATCCATCATCATTCTGCCCATCGAATAATCGGCAGGATTGTTCTTTCATAATAGATAGAATCCTTTCTAGACATTAATCCTTAGATTTTAACAGAGAAAAATACTTATCCAGAACCATCAGCGAGATGATATCCTCACGCTGCTTATCCTTGAATTGCTCTACATATTCGTGAGCGTGGTTGATGATAGCTTGCGCTTCATCAGGATGAGCAGTATAATAGTCCATCTTTTCCTCAAGATCAGAGAAATCAGGCTTTACTTCTATATAATGATAGTCTGGCTTCAGAGTACCTTCCATAAACCAAGTTTCGTAATATGGCTTAGGCATCACGGCGATGGAATTGGAAGACATAATCCATTTCAGATTGCTTGCTACGTCATTTCCCTCCAGAGCCATCACGTATTTGTACTTCAGATGGTCGTAGATGGAAATCTTGTCGCTCTTCCATTCTGGCTTAATCAAATCTATGGTTCCGATATCGAAGCGAGAATTTCCGAAAAACTTCTCTACGAATTGCACACGGATGTCCTTACAGGCTATTTTTCCTCTAAAGATAGCTTGATCTTTCTTTTCTGCAAACGAAAGCTTATCCTTCACGAAGATGAAATGGCGTACTTTGTCCATCTTGAGCAATACGGAGTTCTGGTTTTCTCCATGAATTGGGCGGCTTTTTACAATGGTAGGAATATCTTCCACATACGTGATGTCACCAGGCAGGAGATTCCATTTGTTGTTGCCGTTAAAACAGCGGGCATACTCCAAGGTATCCAGATAATATACCTTCTGGCGGGTCATCGGCTGTTCTGCAACTTTTACAGCTTTCTTTTCCCACAAATCTTTGTTGAGATGAAGATAGTTTTCTGTAAGCTTGTTGTAGTAGTTTACTCGGCTTAGAATATAGTCATAATCTTTGCGTTTCTTGGCTTTGGCTAGTAAACGCTGTCCCCTCCATATCAGGATGCAGGCAGGAGTATAAAGACGGGCGTATTCCTTGATGTAATACCAGGGTTTGCTGTTTTTTCCGCTATGGAATTTATATTTCAGTTTTTGAATATTCATTGGATTTCTTATTTTTTATGAAAACTATAATGATGTTTTTGGCTACAAAATTATGAAATAAATACTTTAAACTTGCAAGAAAATAGATAAAAAAAAGCAAGTATCAATAAAGGAAGAAAGATAATTTCCCTAAAATTTTGCTTTTCTGATAGTTTTTCGTATCTTTGCAACCTATGAGATATCTGGATGGTATCTAGTTTAAGAATATAAAAGAATAGTATGTTAGAAGTACGTGATAGATTAAACTTCGAGGATTATCTGGATTCACTCTTGAATAGTATAGAGAGTGATGACTTGGAGTTTAAAAGTGCTGCCGGTGGATTTCCTGGCAGCTTTTGGGATACCTATTCAGCCTTCGCCAATAGCGAAGGAGGAGTTATCGTGCTTGGAGTAATAGAAAAAAAAGGTAAGTTCTATATAGATAATCTATCTGATGAACAGATAGAGAAATATACAAAGGACTTTTGGAATAATGTGAATAATCGAGCTACGGTTAGTTGTAACCTGTTAAAAACAGAAGATGTCGTGGTAGAAGATTACAAAGGTCATAAACTTATGTTATTCTTTATTCCTCGTGCATCCAGAGAACAGCGTCCTGTTTATAGAACGTCTCAACCCTACAATGGTACTTTTAAGCGCAATCATGAAGGTGATTATAAATGTACGGAGCGAGAAGTGCAGCGTATGTTTTCAGATGCGAATGTTTCTAATCCCGCTGATAGCCGCATTTTGAGAAATTATTCATTAGATGATTTAGATATGGAGTCTATTGCTCAATATCGTCAATTATTTAAGTTGGCAAAGCCAGACCATCCTTGGTCTGTTTTGTCTGATTTTGAGTTTCTTAAAAAGATAGGTGCTTATCGTACAGATCGTGGAACGAAAGAAGAAGGTTTTACAATGGCAGGAGTTTTGATGTTTGGTAAAGAAGACGCCATTACTGATAATGAATGTTGCCCCGACTTCTTTCCTGATTACCAGGAAAAACTATCAGATAATCCTGAAATACGATGGACCAATCGTATTTGTCCTGATGGAACTTGGGAGGCAAATTTATTCCAATTCTATCTTCGTGTTCTTCCAAGATTATCAGCGGTCTTGCCAAAACCTTTCATCTTGGAGGGCAATATTCGTCGAGATGAAACCCCTGCGCATGTGGCTGTACGTGAAGCATTAGTAAATCTTTGTATTCATACCGATTATTCGGAAAATGCAACAATGGTAGTGCGTTTGTATAGCAATAAAATTGTTTTTACTAACCCGGGAACATTGTTGGTTTCTAAAATGCAATATTATGGAGAAAGTGCTAGCGTATGTCGTAACAAGACTCTTCAAAAGATGTTTATGCTGATTGGCTCTGCCGAAAAAGCGGGAAGTGGAGTTGATAAGATATTGGCTGGTTGGCGATTTGCAAATTGGAGAGCACCTATGTTGAGAACATTAAGTCAGCCTGACTTAGTGGAACTCACAATGATGATGGAGTCGATGATGGATGAAGGAACAAAGGATAGATTGGTTCGGATATTTGGAACAGAAGTTTTTTCTTTGGGACATGAACGCCTGTTGACTCTTAATGCAGCTTGCACAGATGGATATATTACAAATGAGAACTTAAGGGTTGTCCTTAACCAGCATAAGGCAGAAGTCGCCGATTTGTTGAAAGATATGTGTAAGCATAAATTGCTGGTTCAAGAGGGATATGGTAGAGGAACCAAGTATCGGTTGCCTATGACTGGTAATATTGCAAGCTCCGAACCTAATATTGCAAGTTCCGAGCCTAACATTGCAAGTTCCGAGCCTAATATTGCAAGTTCTGGGGCTAATATTGCAAGTTCCGAGCCTAATATTGCAAGTTCCGAGCCTAATATTGCAAGTTCTGGGGCTAATATTGCAAGTTCCGAGCCTAACATTGCAAGTTCCGAGCCTAATATTGCAAGTTCTGGGGCTAATATTGCAAGTTCCGAGCCTAATATTGCAAGTACTCGTGTAAAACAAAGAATGCCTTATCAAAGCTTAAAGGCTATGATTTGTACTGTTTGTTCTGAGTGGATATCTTTAGATGAATTATCGGCAATTGTAAGGCGAGACAAAATTTATTTGAGAAATTTTATAATTCCTAAGATGTTAGAAGATAATAGTCTGGAAATGCTATTCCCTGGCGTTCCTAACCATCCTAGGCAAAAATATAAAAGTACTGTAAACAAATGAAGATAAAGATAAACCCAAAATACGAAGAGATGAGAAGTTTCATCGAACGCATCCCGGATGTGTTCGAGCAGGAGGGACGTTGTATCTTTGAAGGACGAAATGTTATCAAGGCTTTTCATGTAAAGTTTGATGGAAAAGAGAAAGAAGTTGTGGTGAAGAGATACAAGCAGCCTAATTTCATTCAGAAGATAGGATATAGCTTCTTCCGCTCTACCAAGGCTTTCCGTGCCTATGAGAATGCCCTTAGGCTGATGGCAGATGGCTTTGCCACTCCCGAAGGCTTTGGATATATTGAAACGAGGGTAAAGGGACTTATTGACTATTGCTACTTTGTCTCTGATATTGATAACAGTATGCCTATCAACGATCAGTTGAACTCCCCAGAGGAATTCAACAGGGTGATGGCGGCAGATTATGCGCACTTTGTGAATCGATTGCACCAGAAAGGCATCATCGATATTGACTTGAATGCCGGCAATGTGCTGTATCAGCTTCAGGCTGATGGTCATTATACGTTCTCGCTTATCGATATCAATCGTATGAGGTTTTACTCAGGCTATCCGCCGATGAAGGAATGTGTGGAAAACCTGACGAGGTTTACCGGAAGAATGGATGTCTTCGAGTGTGTGGCACGAGAGTATGTGAAACTGCGGGGAATGGATGAGAAAATATTACAAAAAATAATAGGAGCAAAGAAGATACACGATTGGCGATGGGCACATCGCAAAGGTATCTTACATTATTTTAAACACAGAAAGTTAGGTTTATGAAAACAACATTATTGATTACGACTTACAATTGGCCTAAAGCCTTAGAACTCGTGTTGTATAGCGTGTTGCATCAGCATGTTATGCCTGATGAAGTTGTTATTGCTGACGATGGTTCTACCGAAGAGACTAAAAAACTGATAGACCGTTATGCTGAAAAAATGCCAGTACCGGTAATTTGGGTTTGGCAGGAAGATAAGGGATTCAGAAGAACTTCCATTTTGAATAAGGCAATAGCAAAGGCTACGGGTGATTATATCATCCAAGTTGATGGAGATGTTGTTTTGAGTTCTCATTTTGTAGAAGACCATATAGAAATGGCTCAGAAAGGATGTTTCGTCTGTGGAAGTAGAGTGCTGCTGTCTGCCCAGATTTCCAAAAAAATTTTGGATACAAAGGTAGTCAATGTGAATCTTTGGAACATGCCTTTCAGTTATGTAAGCAACAGCTTCCGTTCTCATGTGTTCCGCAGATTGCTGGCTTTTCGCTATGCCCGTAGAATCGACCATCTCAGAGGTTGCAACATGGCTTATTGGAAAGAGGATGCCATCAAGGTAAATGGTTACAATGAGGATCTGTTGGAATGGGGACATGAGGATGCCGAGTTTGCCTATCGCCTGCATTTTGCTGGCGTTCGGAAGAAGGCGCTGAAGATGGGAGGAATCATGTACCATCTTTATCACAAGGAGGCGTCTAAAGCCCAAGAGAACATGCATAAAAATGTTTTGAACCAGGTGAAGAAGGAGCGTTTGGTTCGTTGCACAAATGGTATCGATCAATATTTATAGAGCATAGATATATGGATAAGACAAGTGTAGAACAAGAGCAGGGAAATGGCATCTCGGTGGTTATTAATACCTATAATGCCTCCTGCCATCTTCAGCAGGTGCTGGATACAGTGAAGGGCTTTGACGAGGTGGTTGTCTGCGACATGGAAAGTACCGACGATACCTTGGATATTGCAAAGCGTAATGGTTGCAAGATAGTTGTTTTCCCTAGAGGCAGTTATCAGATTTGTGAACCGGCAAGACAGACAGCCATAGATGCAGCTTCCTGCAAATGGGTACTGGTGGTGGATGCAGATGAACTGGTCACCCCAGCACTGAAACAATATCTTTATTCCCTAATAGGGAAGGAGAATGCTCCATTGGGATTGTATGTGCCACGCAAGAGTCGCTTTATGGGAAGATTCATGCATTGTTTCTATCCCGACTATCAGTTGCGTTTCTTTATCAGGAAGGATACGGTATGGCCTGCTGTCATCCATGCCGACCCTATTATCAAGGGCAGGATAGAAAAGATACCAGCAACCCATGTAGATATGGCTTTGGTTCATCTGGCAGACGACAGCATTGCCAGCAGAATGGAGAAAATCAACCAGTATACAGCTAACGAGATAGAAAAGAAGAAAGATCGCAATTATGGAATGGCAGCTTTGTTCTATCGTCCGTTGGTGCGTTTCTTCCGTGCTTATATTCAGAAGGGTGGCTTCCGTGATGGTAAGGAAGGATTTGTATGTGCCTGCTATGAAGGCATCTATCAGTTTGTTGCTGTCAGCAAGATTATAGAAGATCGCTTGAAACATAAAAAAGGTAAGTAGCAGTTTTGGCTACTTACCTTTTTTGTTTAATGAATGGTATTGTTATTTCTGATTTATTTTCCTTCGATAAAGGTCATTCCGCCTGGACCTACTTCATCACGGCAGCGTTTTAACAACTTGGCTGGCGTTTCTTCGCCATCATCGAAAGGTAATGCTACTACCGTTTTCTTGCCATAATAGTTTGCCATACCTCGGTTAATCCAATAACCTGGATAAATAGTGATATCATGGAAGGCATCGGATGGCATCTTTACGGTAAGCGGATTTAATACCAGATGATCTGCCTTGCTTTGCTTTATGGCAATTTCGCGCTGCTGCATTTCTAGATCAAACTTCTGTGCTGTTCCTCTACGCAGCAAGGAGAGTGTTCTGTTGGTAGTAGTTGGCTTTGCTGTGATAGAAAGTACCAACACAAGCCAGTAATATACCGGTAGCCATCTGAAGTATTTATTATATTTCAGTCTGATTGCCTCTTTCAAGTTTACAATAGCAACGCTTATTGGTTCCAGATCAGCCGCTCTGCGCTGAAGAGCACCAGAAAGATAGTAGATATTGAAGCAAATCATCCACAGATGCACATAGAAGTATACATTCTGTGTTCTGTCTGCTCCTTTGGTTCCCATGGCATAGCTGTTTGGAAAAAAGAAGGCGCAATAGAGTAGGAAAGAGATGAGCAGATAAAGCCATGGATGAGAAAACCTAAAGTGGGATGCCTTGGCTAATCTTGCAAGAAAAGGTATGAGAATGGTAAACATGAGTATTTCTGTGATTTTAATGGCATCAGCGAGAAATTCTATGCCCTTTGCTATCGCAATAAAGAAGGCTGAAACCACATTCGGTTGACTGGTGACTGTGGATTGGCGGACAGTATTGCCTGGTGCAAATACACTGAAAGCAAAAGCGCAGGCATAAATGATAAGGATAGAAAGCAAGAAGAAAGGAGTCTTCTTCCTCTCCACCCACATCCATACGATTGCCATAAAGAGAATGGCTGGCATACCCAGACCGGTAACAAAGTTGCCGCCGGCAATGAATATGGCGAGTGCTGCGGAAACCAGCGTGATGATGATTTTCGCTATGATAGATTTTGTAAGATGGAATTCGATGAGTAGGGAGGCAAGAAACAAAGAAATACTATAATATAAGGTATAGTACATCGCTCCGTTATACCAGCAGAATGCATCGTAGAACGACCATACGAACTGTACGGTCATTAATACAAATAGAGTAGAAATGAAAGTGTATTCCAATTTGCTGATATGTAGCAATCTGCGTAATATTGTGTATCCCAGTGTATAGGTGGAAAGAATTAGACTTCCCAATAGAATAATCGGTACAAGCCAGTATTTGCCAAAAATTCCAGGTTGTAATGCCATCAGGAAACATGCCGAATAGGTACCCTGCCATGTCTGGTAGATATGCATGGATTCAGCCCAGGCCGCCTGAATACATGCCCCAAATGAATGGGTGGCAGTCCAAGCCTTGTAGACAGGAGCTCCGAATACATAGTCATCTGCAAACTGATGGAGATAGGGACCTATTGCCACAACAGGGATGATGGATAAGATTAGAATACAAATCGCCAATATCGTATGGCTTTTTAACAATTTCTGATTCATCGTATTATTGTTTTTGCTTATTTTTATATGTATAATAACAGAGAAACTTGTGCTTTCTTGCACTAATAGTTGTTAAATTATATAAATGCCGTTAAGACTAAAAGGAAAAAGCTTTCAAGAAAGGAAATGGACGTCATGTAGACGAATCTATATGATGACCATGTCTTTTCTTGCCTCGAAATTGGCGATAGTCTTGACGATTTCTTCTGATATGTCATCGGATACATACGAGAAGTCCTTGCCGGTGCGGATGGCTTTGAGGAAGGAGAGGAGCATATAGCGCAACCCTTCTCCATCCAGCTGGTAGAAGTAGCGCTTGTTGTTCTGCGGATTCTCGTATCTCACCTCGAAGTAATCGGTCTTCCACCATGGGGCTGGTACGTAGATGTATCCCTTGGTGCCCGAGATAATCAATTCGCCTTCCGACTTCACGCCTTGACCAACCTTCAGCGAAGCTACGGCATGAGGATAGAGGAAGGATATCTTGGTAAAGGCATCATAGCGTTTTGCCTCGTCCAGGAAGTGAGTGGCTATCTGTTTGCTGCTGTATTCTGTGCCCAGAAGCTGGAAGATAGGCAGGAGTGCCGTCGGTCCCCAGGCGCAGATACTGTTCCATTCGTAAAGACTCTTCTGTGAATCCTGGGTCGGGTCAAAGTCTACGAGACTGGTGCAGGTTGCATCCACCGACATGATATCACCGATGATACCGCCCTTAGCCAAGAGTAAGAGTCGGTAATAGGCTACGGAATAGGCGGTCTTGATAGAATCCATCAAGACTACCTTCTTATCTTTTGCTATTTTCTTGAGTTCTTTCCATTGCTGAGGCTGAAGAGTGATAGGCGATTCGCACAATACGTGTTTGCCAGCTTCTAATGCCTCCTTTATTTGAGCATAGTGCTTGCTTGGGGCAGAGATAACATAGAGCGCATCGCTTTCATCCAGGAGTTCCTGAAAACTGGCAGCCTGCTTTTCCGCTGCCTGCAGATTCTCTGAGAGATATTGGTCGTTGAGGGAGAAAACCTTTCCTGCCTCCAATCCATTGACATATTGGCTTTCCCGCTCTATCTTGTTGAGGATAGGCGATTCGCCAACCAGTCCGAGGCGAACCACCTGCTGCTCGCTTCTGATCTCCGTGCTCGATACGCCCTGAGTGCGGTCTAGATAAACCACCTTGCAATAGGCGTTGAGATAGTCAAACTTGCCTCTCCAGTCAGAACCTACGGTAAAGATATCTACGTCCAGTCGCTTGATGTCGTCAATCTTCTGTCCCTCGTATTCCTCGATGATGATTTCATCGGCAATGCCAGTGGCACGCACGGCTTCCACTCGTTCCATGAGGGATTGTTGTACATTGATTTTGCCACGCTCACGGTCGAAGGTATCCGAGGTTACGCCCACGATGAGGTAGTCGCCCAAAGCCTTGGCGCGCTCCAGGAGACGGATGTGACCATAATGAAGCAGGTCGTAAGTACCGTATGTGATGACTTTAACCATAAGTTTCTCTATCTTGAAAGTTCTCTATACCTTATTATATATATTATAGCAGCCCCTTTATAGCAGTCCCTTAGCCTGCATATCCTTCAGTGCATCAACGAGAGTGGTGTTGTCTTTTGGACTCAGGTTGCCGAGATGACCTACACGGAATATCTTTTCTGCCATGTCGCCACCATTAGGACATACCCAGATGCCATATTCGTCTTTCAGCTTCAGGAAGATGTCGTAGGCTGAGGCGTTCTGTGGATGCAGAGGAGTAACGGCATTTGACATCGATTGGGAAACGATGGTGAATGGCAGGTCCTTGATCTTGCTTCTGAAATCTTCTGCAAGCATTTTCATGCGCTGGTTCTCGCTCTCCACACCGCCATTGCGCTCTATCTCCTTCAGGCGGGCATGAATCTGCAGTAAGGTTCCTACGGCTGGGGTGAAAGGAGTCTGTCCACGCTCACCATTCTTCAAGGCATCCTTCAGGTCGAAATACATCGACTTAACATTGTTTGCCTCTACTCGCTTGATTGCCTCTGTATCGAGAATGATGACAGAGATGCCTGGAGGACATGCCAGTGCCTTCTGTGAACCCGTAATCATTACGTTCACGCCGAGTTCCTTCATGTTGAATGGGTCCGCGAGGAAAGAACTGATGGAATCTACGGCCATGAAAATATGGTTGCGATGACAGAAGTCGCTAATCATCTGGATGTCGTAGAGTACGCCGGTAGAAGTCTCATGTAGATTGACGAGGAAGCCGGTGTAGCCTTGTCCCTCGTATGGCTTGAGGTCTTCTGCCGTGAGTGGAGTCCCCATCTCAAGCTTGATTTCTGTATGTGGAATCTCATGAATTTCACAGAGTTGTACGAATCGGTGACCAAAGCTACCGCCATTCACTACCAATACTTTGTCGGCAGGAGTGAATACATTCATGACCACGGCTTCCATAGAGGCTGTGCCCGAACCTGTGATAAAAACTGTGCGGGCATCGTCTGATGCCTTGGCAAACTGCTTCATCAATTGTTCGTTCTCCTTCATGATGGCGGAGAACTCTGCTGTTCTGAAATAAGGCACCTGCTCAGCGCCGATGGCTCTAACCTCATCGCTTGCCATCACAGGTCCTACTGTAAAATTAAGCATATCTTTATTCTTTTTTGATTCTTCCAAATGTCTTGATGCTGGTATATTTACGCCAGAGATTCAGCTTTCTCTTCTTTGGTACACCATGTCGACGGAGGTAGTCTTCAGCTCCGTCGAGCATGCGCTGGCATACGTTGCCGTCCAAATATGGATCGTAGTTGTCTACTATCCACTGTCTCTTGGCTATCGCCTCAGGGTCTGTGAGGGCATGGTCGTAGGCGGCAATCAGCTGGTCAGGTTCTGTGATGTTCTCCCAGTAGATATCCTTGGATATGGTGCCGAGGGTGATTACTGGGCGAGAGAGCAGCAGGAACTCATAGATGGTAGAAGAGGTATCGCTGATGAGCGTATCTGCCATCAGCTGATATTTGGTTACGTTCTCTCCCTTGTCGATGAAGAGAACATCCTTCTTGTTTGCTGCCCATTCACGGTATTCATCTACCCATTCCTGACGGGTAAGCGGATGGAACTTCATTACTATCAGGGCATTGCGCTCCTTAGCCAGCTTGCCCAGCTCTTCCTTGATGTAAGGAAGCGAAGTGAGTCTTGGCGAGAAGGTAGGAGCGTAAAGGATCAAGGTCTCCTTGCCGCTTTCCCTGAGCAGTTTCTCTCGGTCGGCATCATATTTATGCAGGTTTTCCTTGATCCAATCCTGCTTAGGCCATCCCGTTTCCAACACCTCGAAATCTCCATATCTCTTGGCCAGAGCCTCGAAGTGAGAAGTGAAGTAAGGACCTTGGGTGAAATAGGTGTCAAAGTAACGGCGGATAATCCAGTGATCTTTCTTCTCTGCGGCATAGCCGTGGAATACCTGTATCTTGACGCCTGGCAGATAGTAAGGCACAATGTTGCCTGGCACATAGATAGCCTCTGGCTGGAAGTCATAGACTTCTTGAATAGAGTTGGTCCATTTCACCTGGTCGGCGTATGGAAAACTGTCTATCTTTGGTTTGTGGATATACCACAATATCTCGTGTGGCAAATGCTGCTTTGTCACATGTTCTTGTATCGGATTAAGTATGTCTATGGCATACTTGTTTTCACAGAAAAGAACTATTCTCATGATTCTATAGGAATTACTTTGCCGTTTTTAATTTCATATCGCTTGTCAAACTCCTCCTTGGTTCGCTTCCATCTGTTATGCGTCCATAAATAATAAGGTGGATTCTTGCGAATGGTTTCTTCCAGCATCTGGAAGAAGCGACGGGTAATCTCGTGCTCCGGCAGGGAGTTCGGATTGCGGGTGATGAGTTTGTAGGTTGCCGTGTAGTAGCCTCGCTTAGGGCGCGACATCTCTACATAGAACACGGCATCGTTCATCTTTCTCATGATTCTCTCGCCGCCAGTAAACACTGGGATTTCTGAATTGAAGGTCGGTTTTTCGGTCCAATGCTAGCTCGACAAAGCTATCTTCAGGAGTTCCCTCTTCTAGCAATCTCTGCTTAAAAAGGGTATTCAGCAAGAAAGATTTGCCACAACGCCTAATGCCTGTGACAATCTTAACTTTCCCATTCCATCTTTTTTGCATGAGTAGATTGACATATTCTCTTCTTTCTATAGCCATAATTCTTTGCCTTTTATGATTCGTACTGCAAATTTAGTCGCAATTGCGACTGTTTTTGCAGTGCAAAGATAAGAATTTGTATTGAATATTCCAAATGTTACTGCAAAAAATGTCGCAATTGCGACTAAATTTGCAGTAGAAAGAGCAGATGTGTAGAAAAAACAGGTCATCTCTACATAGAACACGGCATCATAATCTTCTTTCCTTCATATAGCCTATTGATTAGATGTGCAAGTTTATACTTCTTCCATTCGTTTCATTTCCCATCCAGCAAACTGGATGATGATTTTATGCAATGTTGTGCCTTGGCGCAAGACTTCTATTCTTGGTGCTGCGGCATAACGATTGATCTGTTCTACTGCTTCCTGCCATTGTGCCTCGGCTTTTGCCTCGAAATCCTTGGCTGGCAACATCTTCAGTTCGATGATGTAGCTATGTTTGGTAGGATAGTGGGTCAGGTCGGGCAAGAGGAAGAAATCACAATAGCCGTGATTCAACTCAAGTTCGGGAGCCGTAATGTAATAGCTGCTCAGGTAGAGATATGCCATGAAGAAACCTTGCAGGTTGCGCTCGGCTTCGATGCCATCTCTTACTGATGCCACTTCGGCGTAAGCTTTCGACATGAAGCCCAAGACATCTTCCCATTTTCCATAAAACGCCATGCAGGTGAGCATATAACCAAATTCATTCAGGTTGATATGGTTGATTTCCTGATATTGCTCCTGCAGATAGCCATAATATTGACGGCGGACATTGTTGTTCGGGATTCCCAAGAGCAACTGGTCGCCGAAAGTATCCTTGATGGTAAGCATGCCGTAATAGAACAGCAGGCTTGGGAAGTATTCCGGCTTCACGATTTCACTGGCAGGGAAGGTTTCGTATAGATTCGATACGATGCTGCCTTCCTCCGTAATCCTGCGGATGATGCCCTTGCGGTTGCCGTCTAGCTTGTCGAGTTGGAGCAGTCGCTTCATCTTGTTGTAGTCGGTCTTCGTGTTGGGGTCTATCATCTGTTTGGGGGCTTTACCATCGTCCATGTAATTACGGAGATAATATAACACCATATCGCAATTGAAAACCCTGACCTTACTGTTTAAGCATGCCTCTGAGAAGCAATAATTGTCATACCACGGCTTAATCTCTTCTATCATTGCCTCGATATCGCTATCTGCCGGAATCTGTCCCGCATCGCGATAACGGGTAAACATGGCTCGTACATCTTCTGTGCTGAAGCCCAGCATCTTGTCAAACTCGGGCTTGGTTGAAATATGCCAGCCAATGTTGAAACCGCTGGTAACATCGTCTAGTGTTACAGGACTTACACCCATCATGAATATCTTGGCGAATGAACCCTTGAACTTCTTGAAGTAGTCGCGGTAGAAACCGCTGGCATGCGTCATCGCATGATACACTTTTTCACCCTGTTCATTGAGCACGGTGTTGGTGAAGTTGTCGTATTCATCGATGATGAGATAAAGCTGATAATTCTGTTCTTTTGCGTATTTTTGGATAGTAGCAAGTTTGTTGGATGCTACATCCTCTGCAAGAACGGTCTTTCTGGTTGTTTCATCGTAGAATTGTGCATATCTGTTGATGAAAGCGTCAAAGCAGATATTGCAATACGAATTGAAGCGTTCCTCCAGATTGTCGATGTTTCCTCCTACTTGTGAGAAATCGAGTGTCAGTACCTGATACTTACCCTGTAGAGGGGTAGGCTGACTGCCAATCCAGAGACCTCCGAAGATTTCCTGGAACTGGTCTTTTATCTTGCAGTCATAGTAAGCTTCGAGCATACTGAGGAACAGGCTCTTGCCGAAGCGGCGAGGGCGAATGAATATCAGATAGTCGGGTTGAGCCTCCAACAACGGAATATACATAGTCTTATCTACGTAATACTGATTTTCTCTGATAACTCTCAGAAAATCAGTGACTCCATAAGGTACTCTTTTGGCTTCTATCATCTTGTAACCCTTTCTATTCTTAAGATAAACTCTATTTCTCTTGGAACAACTCTATTCTCTCGGTACAACTTTCCCCTTCACCACCTCATATCGCTTGTCAAACTCCTCCCTGGTTCGCTTCCATCTGTTATGTGTCCATAAATAATAAGGTGGATTCTGGCGAATGGTGGCTTCCAGCATCTTAAAGAAGCGACGGGTTATCTCGTGCTCCGGCAGGGAGTTCGGATTGCGGGTGATGAGTTTGTAGGTTGCTGTATAGTAGCCGCGCTTAGGGCGGGACATCTCTACATAGAACACGGCATCGTTCATCTTTCTCATAATTCTCTCGCCACCCGTAAACACTGGGGTTTCGGGATGGTTGAGGAAAGGAAGCCACAGGTGGATATTCTCCCACTTGGGACCCTGGTCGCTGATGTAGCCGAAGATGCTGCGGATGTTCTTGCGCTTGTAATCTACCAGATAACGGAGGATGTCCTTCTTTGGGACAGGCACTCCGTTTTCTTCGTGAGAGCGGATGCGCTTGAAGAGTTCATCAAAAGCTTTATTGTACAGTGGATGATAGATGAGGCCCAGAATGCGGCTTTTGGGCAGTTCGATGCCTACACATGAGAGCCACTCCCAGTTGCAGTAATGACCGAGGATGGCTGCCACATCCTGACCTTCCTGGAAACATTGTTCCACTTCTTCGCTGTTATATACCTTGAATCGGCGGCGCAACTCCTTATCGCTGATACTCAGAAGCTTAACCGCCTCGAAGAAGTAATCGCTGAACCAATGGTAGAATTTCTTCTCGATGTCAACAATCTCTTCTTCTGATTTTTCAGGGAAGGAGGTGGTGAGATTCTTACGCACAATGCCTCTGCGGTACTTGATGACGTAATACATCATGAAGTACTCGAAGTCGGCGATGCAATAGAGCAGCCTGAAAGGCAGCAGCGATATTGCATAAAAGAATGCATAAACAATCTTAACCATCTGTAAAACTATAAATTCTTAACTATTAACTATTTACTCAATTACACCTGCTGCATATCATGCAACTTCTTGTAATATCCTTCTTTTTCAATCAGTTCCTCATGAGTACCGCGCTCCACAATCTTACCCTCGTGCAATACGCAGATTTCATCGGCATGCTTGATGGTACTCAATCGGTGAGCCACAGCCACGGTGGTACGGGTTTTCATCAGTTTCTCCAAGGCATCCTGAACCAGGCGCTCGCTCTCGGTATCGAGGGCTGATGTTGCCTCATCGAGGATGAGGATAGGAGGATTCTTGAGGATGGCACGGGCGATGCTGACACGCTGGCGCTGGCCACCGGAAAGTCTGCCGCCTCGGTCTCCGATATTTGTATCGAAACCATGCTCCGACTTGGTAATAAACTCGTAAGCATTGGCTATCTTAGTTGCATTGGCTATTTCTTCATCCGTAGCCTCGGTCTTGCCGAATCGGATGTTGTCCTTGAAGCTTGCATTGAAGAGAATAGCCTCCTGGTTTACATTTCCTATCAGCATGCGAAGGTCATGTACGGCAAGGTCTTTCACATTGATGCCGTCAATCAGCACCTCGCCTTCCTGTACATCATAGTAACGAGGAATCAAATCTACCATCGTACTCTTACCGCTACCGCTCTGACCAACGAGAGCCACGGTCTTGCCTTTTGGTATCACGAGGTTGATATCCTTTAATACATATACCAGTTCTGCGCTCTTTCGGTCGGTATAGGCGAAGGAAACGTGGCGGAACTCTATCTGATGTTCGAAGCTGCTGATATGCTCAGGGTTCTCCTTATCCTTGATTTCCACCTCAGCCTGCAGAATCTTGTTGATACGCTCCATACTTGCCAATCCCTTTGGGATATTGTAACTCGCCTTGGAGAATTCCTTCAGTGGGTTGATGATGCTGTAGAGCATCACGAGATAGAAGATGATGGTAGGACCGTCGATTCTGCCGTAATCCAGAACCAGGATACCGCCAAACCACAATACCACTACGATGAGGATGGTTCCCAGGAACTCACTCATCGGGTGTGCCATCTGCTGGCGGATATTTACGCGCATGATGTTGTCGCGGTAGCTGCTGTTTACCTGATTGAAACGCTTGTTCATCTTTTCTTCTGCACAGAACGCCTTGATGATGCGCAAGCCGCCCAGGGTTTCTTCTACCATACTCATCGTGTCGCTCCAAAGTGCCTGTGCCTCGATACTGTGTGCCTTCAGTTTCTTGCCCACTACTCCCATGAACCAGCCGAAAGGTGGTACAAAGAGGAGGGTGAAGAGGGTAAGCTGCCAACTGATGCAGATGAGCGTAATGAAATAGAAGAGAATGAGAATAGGATTCTTGAAGAGCATGTCGAGCGACGACATGATGCTGTTCTCCACTTCCTGCACATCACCGCTCATGCGGGCAATGATATCTCCCTTGCGCTCCTCGCTGAAGAAACCGAGCGAGAGACTGTTTATCTTCTGGTAAATCTGGTTGCGGATGTCTCTTACGATACCTGTACGGATAGGTATGATGGTGGCTGACGAGAGGAAATAGGCTCCCGTCTTGAGGAATGTCATGAAGGCTAGGAATATGCCGATGACCAAAAGGGCTGTTGATGCACTATGGACAACAATAAACTCCTGAATATAATAATACAGGTTATTGGTTGCAACCTCCTTGATGCTACCCCAATCTCCATTCCAGTGCATATACTCGTTGACACGGATACCACCATCTACTTTGAACAGGATTTGCAGGATTGGTATCAAGGCTGCAAACGAAAAGATGTTCAATACCGCAGACAGGATATTGAATAGGATAGACAGTCCCAGATACTTCTTGTATGGAGGGACGAATCGGCGTAAAATTTGCAAGAATTCCTTCATAGGTGCAAATATAGTGCTTTTTAAGAAAACCGCCAAACTTTTGGCGGTTTTTCTTGTTTATATTCTGTTTTTTCTTTCAGAAGAGTCTTTTTATTCAGAAAAAGCTGTTCTGAAGAGTTTGGGTTTACTCCTTTACTTCTTCTCCGAAGAGAGTAGCAGAGGTAGAACCGGTGATGCGAACCTTCACGAACTCTCCGATATGGTGGTTACCCTTATCAATGACAACCGCCTTGTTCTGTTCTGTTCGACCCATCATCTGCTCACGGCTGCGCTTGCTGAAGTTCTCGATGAGAATGGTGAATACCTTGCCTTCATCCTTCTTGTTCTGCTCGGCACTCACCTCGGTCTGCAACTTGATAAGTTCGTTGAGGCGGGCTATCTTGGTTTCCTCAGAAACGTTGTCTGGCAGATGCTTGGCGGCATAGGTGCCCGGGCGCTCTGAATACTTGAACATGAAGGCGCTGTCGAAGCCTACTTCCTTCACCAGCGAGAGGGTTTCCTGATGGTCTTCCTCGGTCTCGTCGTGATAACCCACGAAGATGTCGGTGGTGATGCCGCAGCCTGGAATGATACGCTTGATGTCGGCGATGCGCTGCAGATACTCCTCACGGGTGTATTTGCGGTTCATCAGCTTCAAAATCTTGTTGCTTCCGCTCTGTGCAGGGAAGTGGATGTGCTTGCAGAGGTTTGATTCTTCGGCAATGGCGTGGAGGATGTCCTCGGTCATATCCTCTGGGTTAGAGGTGGTGAAGCGTACTCGCATATCCGGCACAGCCTGGGCTACCATGTGGAGGAGCTCGGCAAAGGAAAGACTGCCTTCCTCGCGCTTGCCCGATGGCGAGAGACCGTAACTGTTTACATTCTGTCCAAGCAGGGTAACTTCCTTGAAGCCACGCTGCTGCAAATCGCGAACCTCACGCAGGATGCTCTCGGCATCGCGGCTGCGCTCACGTCCACGGGTATAAGGCACGATGCAGTAGTGGCAGAAGTTGTTGCAACCACGCATGATGCTTACAAAACCGCTCACTCTGTTGCCACCGATGCGCTGAGGTACGATGTCACGGTAAGTCTCGGTCTTAGAGAGTTCGATGTTGATGGCGTTGGTTCCCATCTCGCACTGCGCAATCATATCCGGCAGGTTGAGATAGCTGTCTGGTCCGCAAACGAGATTGGCATAGTGGTTCTGGATGAGGTCATCCTTCACGCGCTCTGCCATACAGCCCAAAACGCCGAGAATCACCTTTCTTCCCTTTTTCTGCTCTGCATGCAGGGTGTCGAGGCGATGATAAATCTTGTTCTCTGCATTCTCGCGGATACTGCAGGTGTTCAGGAAGATGGCATCAGCCTCTTCTTCTTTCTCACAGATTTCGTAGCCAGCCATCTGCATCACAGAGGCAACTACCTCACTGTCTGCCACGTTCATCTGGCAGCCATAAGTCTCAATAAATAGTTTCTTCATTGTTCTAGATGAATTCTATTCGTTTATAATGTTATTGTAATTAAAATATGTAACTATCTGAATCTCAGCCGCGAAGAAGGAGTATGATGCTCTGTCATTCCCTTCGATACTGCCATCAATACAAAATAGATGAAGACGGCAGAGATGAGGCCGGCGATGGCATCGATGAGATAATGCGCCTGAATATATACGGTAGCCAGACACAGGAAGATGTAGAATGGCTGCATCACGTATAGCAGTTTTCGGTTGCCGGCATGCCAGACCAGGAGCATGCAGATGGTGCTCACGCCCACATGCGAACTTGGGAAAGCGGCTGTAGGACGCTCGCCGGCGTTCTTGGCGTCTTCTACAAGCTGGTAGAAGATTCCATCGGTGTAGCCCGGTGTCGGCAGGCAGTTGGTATGGGTATTGAAGTAATCGCCCAAAGCCGGGAAGATGCCTTTGGTTATTTCTGATATCCCTACTGCATCAAAGTAGAAGGTCGGACCCGCTACCGGTACATAGATGTAGATGAGATAGTAGATAAAGAAACTGGTGAGCATGACGAATGCAGCTCTTTCAGCCTCATAATATCTGCAGAAGAAATAATAGAATGAAACCAATGCAATCATCGGATAATACATAAAGTAGCCCATCGACATCAGTTCGCTTACTACAGCCCAAGGCAGGGCTTTGGCAAAGAGCAGGGCGGGTTGACAGCCGAAAAGATCCTGCTCCCAACCTGCAAAGATATGGTCGAGATTTGGGAACATGCGGTTGATTTCGTAGGTGTCGGGATACCACCAGGCAAGCAAAGCCATCTGGGCAATGATGCGCACCATCTTGGTGATGCGGCAAGGTATCATGCGGTATACTGCCCAAAGAGCGATGGTCATGACGAGCACTCTCAGTCGTCCCCAAAGCATAGCTTCCGGGTTTACGAGTTTGGTATAGGTAAAGAGCATGGTGATAATGGTGATTGCCATATATCCCAGCATGACCCATTCCAGTGTCATCAGTCCCTTCTTCGGGTTCTTGTCTATCTTGAAATAATCTTTTATCACGCTTCTTATTAGTTTATAATTTATAGTTTACAGTTTATAGGGCAATCTCGCTATACGGTGTAGCCGTTATCAACTATCAACTATTAACTAGTTTACAGCCATCCGTTATCCTTGTACCACTTGATGGCGAGCTTCACACCTCTTTCCAGTGGATAATGAGGATGATAGCCCAGTTCATCCATGGCTGGCTCAATATCACATCTCCAGTTGCGCTGTTTCAGAATGTTGTACTTATCATTGTTCAGGGCCGACATCTTGCCCGTCATCCTTCCGAGATACTCTCCGAAGAAGGTTACGATGCGCAACACCCAGACAGGTGCCTTGATGCGTAGCATCCAAGGATTGCCTAACTCCTTTTTTATCAGGTCGCTGAAGGCAGCTGACTGATATACTTCTCCATCGCTGAGGAAGTATTTCCTGCCGTTCATTCCATGATCCAGAGCCAGGAATACAGCCTGTACCACGTCCTGTACATATACAAAAGTGATGTCCTGACGCTTGAATCCTACAGCAAAGTCAACATGTTGCTTGATGCTCTGCGCCATGAGAAAATAATCTTTCTCCCTAGGACCATAAACTCCTGTAGGGCGGAGGATGATATAAGGGAAGTTATTGCCGATGCTGTCCAGATAGCGTTCTGCCTCCAGCTTACTCTTTCCGTATGCAGTATTTGGCTTAGGAGTATCATGTTCTGAGATTTCCTGATAAGGCTGCTCTTCGCGGATGGCTCCAAAGATGCTGAGCGAACTGACAAAGACAAATCGCCTGATAGGCATCTGGAGGCGCAGAAGGACGTTCACCAGATGCTTGGTTCCCTCTGTGTTTACCTTATAAAAGTCCTCTGCATGCAGGCACTTCGTTGCGCCGGCTGCATGCACTATATAGTCGAACTCGTGCGGGGCGAGTTCTTTCTCCAACTCTTCCTCTGAAGAAAGATTGAGATTGATAAAATGGATGCGCTCGTCTTGCAGATACTTTCTGGAACTGGTAGGGCGTACTGCCGCCCAGGTTTCCATGCCCTGTTTTAAGGCCTCTTCCACGATGTAGCTGCCGATAAAGCCCGACGCACCCGTTACTAGAATCTTCATTAATTATTTATAAAATTGCAATTTTGGCTGCAAAGATACTATTTTTTCATGAGTTATCCGCCATGTTATGCTAAAATTATTTTAAATTCTTTCGTTTCTTCATCAGAAAGTATTATCTTTGCAGCTATGACTCAAGTTTCAGGTTTTATATTGTCTCCTGTAGATGCAGTTTCGAATAGATTCACGAAAATCTTCGAGCTCTCTACCAGCGGTTTTAATGTCCTGCTCCATGCCAAGCGCAACGGTCAGTGGTGGATATTGAAATCGTTGAAGCCTGATGTGTCTTATACGTGAAAAAGTTGTCACCTTTAGGATGGTTAAACTAAATTTGTTACTATCTATTTTTTGTATCACTAAATGGGTTACGCATTTTTAATTTTATCACTATATGGGTTGTCAGCGAATACCCATTATACCTAACTAGGTTACTCTTTTTAAGGAGCTATCCCTAGAAAGGTTACGGTGATGATATTCTTTCAAATGCAAAGATACACATTTCAACTAATTTGAAGAATTTTACATAAAAAAATGAAAGTGGATTGGTTCAAAACGGTTCAATTTCTGTTTGCCGGGCAATTTTGTTTGAAAGTAATTTGGAGATTCCGAATGGAACTTCATGAAACAGCAAAAGCTTCAAACCGCAACGACGGTTTAAAGCTTTTGCTGATAGTATGCTCGGCATGAGCATTGTCTAATGGGTGCAAGTCCCTAGTAAGCCCTAATAGCGGGAATTACCTAGCCAAAGGAAAGGGTGTCCATCGTGAGTTGGAATCTGAAAGAAGCCGGCGGCAAACATCTGACCTAACGTACAGAAACTTCATACAAGGCATATGACCGTGGATTAGATTGCTATACAAATCAAAGTCCCATAGCTATTCGGAACGGTTGGTGTAAATGAAGTGGGTATAAGATGGAAAGACAATGCCCTTATCCGAGGAGGTCTCACGGACTTGTCGAATAGCTATGTTGCGAAAGGCAAGGAGTGAGTCCACTTGAAAAAGTCATTTTTACGAAAACGTGCCATTGATTGTCAATAAGTTACAAAGATAAAAATATGATTCTGGACTTTTTCAAGTGGGCTCAGGAGTAAAGCTAGCCGTGAGAAGTCAGCAGATGTCATAGTAGTGTGCTTTTCGA
>ERZ791724.210-NODE-210-length-55458-cov-2.780914_pt1 | contig 55458 bp, 68 predicted proteins | sample MGYA00510044_ERZ791724 | MGnify/ENA primary metagenome ERZ791724 (study PRJEB30046, sample SAMN00715140) | human gut metagenome | study: EMG produced TPA metagenomics assembly of the A metagenome-wide association study of gut microbiota in type 2... | reverse complement strand
CAGTACGATCACGGCTGACAGCAGGTTTGCACCGCCGGTGAACTGGTGTGTCGTGGATCCCTGGAAGATCAGTCTTTCTAATTTATACATGAGAGGATTCAGTAAGTAGATTCCTAACAGTCCGTAGATAACGGAAGGGATGCCGGCTAACAGCTCTACCGCAGGCTTTACAATGGCTGCTAAGGATCTGGGTGCCACCTCTGCCAGAAATACCGCTGTCAGTACGCCGATGGGCACACCCAGTAAAATCGCCAGAGTCGTACCGATGATGGAGGTCAGAATAACCCACAGAATACCGAATTTCGGATCTGCCGCCGTTGGCATCCATTCCGTGCCGAACAGGATCTCTCCCAGACCTACTTTCATAATAGCGGGGGTACCGCTGATGATCATATATAAGGTGATAGAAACTACCGCCAGTACGGCGAAGAAGGCACAAATGGTAAATACTATTTGTGCCACAGTTTCCACGACCGCTTTATTTTTTCTGTTTCCCATTACGGAAGCGTGTGTTCCACTATTCATCGCTTTTTTCCTTTTTCTGCGTGAGGCTTTTACTTTACAGTGATCAGACCAACTTCGGAAGCAACCTGCTGTCCTTCGTCACCCAGTACAAAGTCGAACCATGCCTGTACCAGATCGTTCTGCTCGGAGATCTCACCCTTAGTAGCCATTACGAAGGGTCTGCTTAAGAAGTAGTTGCCGGCCTTGATGTTTTCTGCGGTAGCTTCTACACCTTCCAGGGAAAGTGCCTTAACGCTGTCATCCAAAGCATCCAGGGAAGCATATCCGATAGCTCCGGGCGTAGATGCCACTTTTGCGATTACTGCACCGGTGCTATCCAGTTCGTTTGCATATTTGCAGCCGTCTACCAGATCAACCAGCTCTTCGAACGCGCCTCTGGTACCGGAACCTGCCTCACGACCGATCACGATGATAGGCTCATCTGCACCGCCAACTTCTTTCCAGTTGGTAACTGTGCCATTGTAAATGTTGGTCAACTGCTCTTTGGTCAGATCTGCTACTTCGTTAGCAGGGTCTACACATACTGCAATACCATCGATAGCTACTACGTTCTCTACAACGCCTGCTGCCTTTTCCTCATCCTTTAAGCTTCTGGAAGAGTTACCGATATCTGCGGTTCCATTGGTTACAGCTTCGATGCCCGCGCCGGATCCCACGAACTCAGCGGTTACGGTTACATCAGGATATTCTTCCATGAAAGCTTCGCTCAGTGCATTGGCTAATTTCTCCATAGAAGTACTTCCTACCATGGAAATGCTGCCGGACAGATCTGTGGTGGTCTCAGCAGGTGCTGCTGCGCTGCTCTCTGCCACAGTGCTTTCTGCTGCGCTGCTCTCTACTGCGGAAGGCTGTGCTGTGGCTGCATCACCGTTACCGCATGCAACCAATGCGGTTACTGCTAATATTCCTGCTCCGATCAGAGCTAATAATTTGCTGTGTCTTACTCTCATAATAATGTCCTCCATGTTTTTGTTTTTCTTTCTCTTGATTACGCAATCATACTAACATGGGGGAAATTCACATAATATCACAGTCCGGTAATTTATTTGTAAGAATTAGGTAAAATCAGATGCTCTCCAGAATGCCGTCGGCAATAGCCCGGGCGATCTCGTCAAACCGGCTGTCAAAGAGTTCGTTGTCCGCATCCGTATTGATAAATCCCACTTCTATCAGCACAGCCGGCATATTTGTGCTGTTGAGCACCACCAGATTCGGTCTTTCATTCACTCCCAGATTCACGAACCCCACCTGCTCCAGTCCGGCATTGATGTTGTACGCCATCCTGGCTGCCGCTCCATAGCGGTTGTAGACTAAACTCTCCACTCCACTGTACTGGTTCGGATAAGGACTGGAATTGCGATGGATCGAGACAAAATAATCTCCTCCCACCTCATTTCCCTCCTGTGCCTTCTGATAGGGGGACTCATAGATATCTGTGGTCCGGGTGTAATACACATCCACTCCGTTTTCTTCTAAGATGCTTCCCACCGCCAGTGTCAGTGCCAGCGCATCCTCACTTTCTTTTCTTCCATTATAGGTGGCCCCGGGGTTCGCACCACCGTGATTGGAAATACGGCTACTATATTCTATATTAACAAATAAGCAGACAACAGGTTTATTAATTGCCCTGTCGTCTGCTTATTTGTTGCCTATGATATGACATCATTTTTCTATGAGTACATGATAAAATTGTTTTTTTCCGGTATTTTTAATTTTCAGCATCCCGGATACAAATTTCATGCTATCCACATATGCCGGCGTTACAAATATTTGCCGAGGATTCTTTCGAATTATTCTATTAACTATTGTTTTATGTGTATAAATCTCAATAATCGTTCCTTCTGGAATACTTTCATATAGTTCATAACATTCACTTACAAACTGTTTAAGTCTATTCGCCATAGCCACCCTTTGAATCCACCAATTATCATTCATAAAAATTTGTACATAATTCTTTTTCCAGCATGGACAATATTTTATAAGATATCTACTTCTATTACCCTTATTTGCTTTTACCATACTTAATACTATATATAAAACCCATACCGCCCATATCATAATTCCTATTATCGTTCCCAAATTACTTGCAAGTATTAAAACAATAAATGAACTGATTATAATATCTCTTGGTATGATATAAAATATTTTTTTCATTATGTAACTCCTCCTGTTGATAATTATTTATTCTCTTAAAGGAGCTGCATTCAGCTGGCAAAATGCGCTCTTTTACCAGCTATTTACTCTTTACAGGTTCCGGTCCTGGACCAACCCAGATACGGAACGCTCTCTTACCATAATCTCTGGCATAAATCTTTGTGCCATCCTTTGTGGTAATATAAGTGCGAAAAATGTACATGATAAATCCGCTCCTTTCTGCAAGTTGCTCTTGCAAAAAGAGTGCTACTGTGATAAATTAATAGTGACCAAACTATAATTTATACCAGTTGAACAGTAGCAATACTTTTCAGCAAGAGCCAAGCATCTCGTGTGCTTGGTTTTTTATATGTAAAAAGCATTTGCTTGTTACATCGCTTTATGATAATTACTATATTGAACTTGTGCTGCTGCAAGAGACATTCCACATTTCTCTGCAATTTCATGTGCACTCATATTTTTCACCAACTCATATGGTGCCATTAACTCTCCTGCAAAGACATTAGCCTGCCACTCTGGATCCATATATGTAGGTACTTCACCACGTGCAAAGCTAACCCTCTCAGGAGTATGCAGTAAAAAATGTCCCAATTCATGGCAAAGAGTAAAGCGATCTCTTGCATTTCCATCTACGGCCCGATCATATACATCTTCACGAATTGTCATAATTCCCTTTTGTGTATGTGTAACTCCATAGGCATTTCCTAATTCCTCTACAGGAACAACCTCAAAATCAAGGCCAAGTTCCGGTAAAATCCATTCAATAAATTGAACTATAGGAAAGCGCAACGTTTCCTCTAACCCAAATATTTTTCTAAATTTCTTTGCTAATTGCCTTATTTTGTCTCTCGACATTGGTTCTACAGATATTTTTTGCATAAGTCCTCCCATAATATTACATATTTAATAATCCTTTCCATGCTTTTTTCGCATCTTCATCCATTGAATCTAATTGTCTCGCAAATGCAAACATCATATCTCGGTCATCACGGCTAAATGCACTTACATTTATTATCGTGCTTTCCCTAGCTTCATCAATGCACTCACACAGTTCCTTTTTTTGTTCGCCATCCAAAGAATACATGGATGTAATTGTTTCCTTCCATTCTTCAGGCGGCTTTGCCTTGCCATTTTCTACTTTAGACAAAAAAGCGGACGATACCTTAAGACGTTGTGCCATATCGTAGAGTAACTCGCCTTTGTCTATTCTAAGTTTTCGGCAAAACTTTCCGAAATTAGTCAGCATAACGTTCCCTCCTATATTCTGTTTTATCTTTGCATCCTCATATTAACTCATATTATAAATTTTGTCAACTAAAACTTATTAACCTGTATATGGTTAATTTTAGAAATAGGGGGAGAGAACTATAATAAATGTTCTCTCCCCTATTTCGTCAACTATACTCTCTTAAGTTTTCCTGTCTTAAGCAATGCCAGCATCTGTGTGTTCTGCTTTGCAGATCCGACATATCCAGTGATACCGTTTTCCTTTGCAATCAGCTTTCTGTTTGCATAGCTGGAGTTTACTCCGATCGCATTCAGCGCTGCCACGATAGATGTGGATGTTCCAGTATATCTCGGATAATATACCGTAGTAGACTGCAGCTTTCCAGTGCTGTCCGGTTCCACATAGCAGATATCCAGATCAACATAACTATTGATGCCGGGTACCTTGCCGTGGCTGGAGTACTGCCATCCCCACAAAACATGGAAAATACTTGGCTTTTTGGATGCAGCAGGCATTGACATAATACTCATTTCCTTGGTGCTCGGATACCTTGCAATCCAGAACTCACAGTCAATGTACTCCCGATAGGGTTTGATATAAGAATTGTAAAATGACAGTCCGGTATATACGCCAAACTCGTATCCGGCTGCTTCGATCACTGCTTTGTAGGTATTGATGATCCTGATCAGCTGGATACTCTTATTCTTCAGACACGCATCCTCTACGTCCGCCCACACCTTACCAACTTTTCTGCCAGCCAGAGTATTTACGACTGCCTTAGCTGCGGTGATGGCGCTGCTCTCCGTAGTAGTATACAGATAATTGTATACATCCACAGGTAATCCCTGCGCTGTTGCTCCTGCATAGTTTCTGATAAAGGACTCTTCTGTCTTGTTCGATTTATCAATGACCTTCAATACAGCAAACTCAATTCCTGCTTTCTTTACCTTTGCCCAGTCAATGGTGCCGTTCCACTTTGCTACGTCTATACCTTTTCTTGCCATAATTATTTCTCCTTCTTTCCGTCGAAATCCAATAAATTCCGAAGCAGCTCATACATACCGGTGGCCGCCAGTCCGGAGATCATACCGCCCAGCACAACCTCTGCATTGATTCCTGCCTGAAAGTGAATAATGATTGCAATGATCGTTCCCATGCTCAGGGATGCAAGCGGAATAAACTTGTTGGGAAAATTGTCAAATGCTTCCTTAAGCACATAGCCTGTAAGCAGACAGATTCCCAGAGTGATAGGGTCTACGAGTTGCAATAAAAATGATAAATCCATAATGTTATCCTCTCTTTCTTAAAATGCCTGGACTGCCGCAAAGATCAGTCCTGTAATCAGGAATGTAATGATTGCTCCTACTGCAGTATTAAATAGTGTTCTTTTTGCGTTGCTCCATTCTTTTCCCGGGGCACGCTCCATATCATCCACACGGCTATCCATCTTTTCAACTTTCTGGTTTAAGCTGGATACCGTCTCATTGGTGTGTTTTACTTCCTCTACCAACTGGATCATTGTGGTTGACATGGTATGAATCTCTTCCGTCACTCTCTCCAACTTATCAATCCGATGAGTATTGGATTTCGATCTGGATTCTACCTCTGTAAGCCGATGTTCCATTTCGGTTTCATTCATGTCGCACCTCACTCAAATATAAAAGCCGTTCACTCCCGCAAAGGAAGTAATCGGCTCTTGGCTCTTGGTTACTATGTAATTGGTTTATGGACCGTCTCTCACTCTCATAGGCAGCCTCCTACTCTGCTGTCAGATCTGCCAGCTGGGTCTCCAGGCTATTGATCTGGTCACGGAGAGCCTGTCTCTCTGCATGGACAGCCTCCATATCGTACTCGGTCTGCTCGCCGAGAAGTGTGTACTCATAGGTCTTGATTACCTTATAGTCACTGGCGGCGATCTGTGCTTTAAGACCATCAATCTGCGCAGTTAGCTGACTGATCTGCTGCTGTCTAGCCAGCTCTGCAAGCTCCTCCTCGGTCGGTTCAGGTTGCACCGGTGCAACCGGCTCAATATATACGGAGCCGTCATCGGACAGCTCATACCAGCCGTCGCCCTTGCGGTACAGCGTGGTATATGCCGCATACTCACCGTTGTCAAGCGGATATTTGCATCCCTCATCCAGGTAGAGCCGGAAGCCGTCAGTATTTACTGTGAGGTTGTCTCCGGTGATCCGGATCACATGAGGGCTCTCCTCTGATACCACGACCAGCTGTGTGGTCTCTTTATTTTTAAATTTGATATAGCCCATTACAGGACTCCTTTCTGGCACTGTTTAAGGCCGTGCCCGCCTTCTGATCTACTACGCTAAATGGCAATTTAAATGGTTTGAAATTTGCATCAATATCAACATCTGTTACTCTATTAGTGGCAGATAAACAGTCCTTTTTAGGCTCCTTGTCTGACTTTGGATTGCCAAATAATGCAAATGTATTTGGGGTGTTTGCAAATTGTAATTGGCCTGTTAATGTAAGACTTGCATCGAACGGTAATTTTTACGCATATCAAATTGCAAATGTTAGCGATGATGCAACATTTATATTAAATTTTGTTGTGGCATATAAATAATTAATTAATTAATCCAAGGTATTGGGCTGCTTCTTCAAATAAATCTCAATCTGACAAATATGAGAGACTGGCAGAATAATACCGTTCCGTTGATGGGTTTAATATTATCGTACCATTAGATTTATCAATATAAAGTATGTGATTATCGCCACTTGTACCACCTACTGCATTTGTTCTAACATACATATTTTTAGGGTAATATGTCCTTCCAATATTGGCAATAATTAATGATCCGCTAGACTGCTCAGATGTAATTCGTACGCCTAACGTTACAAATACTCTGTTACCTATTTTTGAAATTGTATTGTCAGAATCCCATGATACACAATTGACTAAAGACAAATCGGTGTTTTGGTTTAACTTGCCATTTAACTCAGTAAAACCATCCGCTACCGCCTTGGCATCCGGCACATAGCCGGTAGCCTTAGTAGCCAGCAGATCATCCTTGGATGTGATCATCTGCGCAAAAGCCGGTGCGGTCAAGTCCGCAAAAAACTTTTTAATCTTGCCAAAGACCGTCTTTACGCTCTCGCCCGTATTAATGTTCTTGCGGTTCTCCGCCTCAGTAAACGCGATCTCTGAATCTCCGATGTCACCACTAAATCCCTTAGCCAAATAGATCCAATTGAGCTTATCATCCCTCGGTGCTCCGTCCGGAGCATCTTTGATGGCCAGATATGTACTGCCGTTATGTTCAACCGCGTCCAGTCGCTCATATGTGGTATTGGAGTCGTAATCTCCTTTGTAAGATATTCCGATTTTTCCGAGAGCATTGTAACCTTCCGGTGCTGCCATGTCATTGTCCTCCTTATGCTACCTTCCAATATAAAACATTATCAACTACTACAAAATCCACTCCTGCGCCATCCTTCATATAAAGGTTCATCGTGGTTTCATCCAGATAGAACTTAGGTTCAGTGATTTTTGCATACGATTCTGCTCGATCCGCATCTATCTTGGCCTGTGCTGCAGATGATGCCGCCGCAGATGCCTGCTGTGTTGCTGTTTCTGCTTGCACTGTGATGTCTGCAAGATAGTTCGGCTGCAGTTTATCTGCAGTAATGCTTCCGTTCTTGATGTCTGCCTTTACTTTTCCATCATCTCCAATGGACCAGTAAACGGTGTCCGAATCAAGAAATTCAAACTGCGTAATAAGTGCAGACAGATCTATGTACTGTTCGCTTCCGTCCTTTAAGTAAATGATAAGCCGCTCAGTAACTGGATCGTATCCGAAGTTAATGGCAATCTGAGCCATCAGAGTATGCAAAACACTACTTGCACCAGAATAATACGTAATCGTAATATCGCCATTATCCTGATTAATGGTAATACCCGTGATCATCCCATTAGCTTCTATCTTTGACAGCTTAGTCAGGTCCAGAGTAATCACACGCTCATCAATAGTGCGAGTCGCATTACTTAGCTTGTCCAAGTTGGTTTTATTTACTGGTGTCTTGGTCGATGGCTTATTCTCCCAATAGTTCTCTTCCCAGTCATACGCTTTCTGCATCCTGCTTCACCTCCTGCTCCTCGGCATCCCGAGCCGCAATCTCCGCCAGTAATGCATCCCTGGCTTTCTGCTCCTGACGTGTCAGCACCTCCTGCAGAGCCATACGCTTGACCTCCTCCGGCAACCCGGAACTATCCACAAAGTTTATAATTGCCTGACTAAATTCCCTGATTTCTAAATTGCTCATTCTTAATCCTCCGGTCCCAAATAAGTTATAACAGTCCCACTAATGGTTTTTGTTCTCCACGCAACTACTGTACCTTTATAATTCATGTACCCGCTGACACCCATTGCTCTTACGCTGACCAGATCAACGCTTGATAGCTTATTTACGATAGTCGCAGCGCTGATTCTGTCCGCTTTAATTACACCGGAGGATGTCCAGTTGGCTACCTCCATGTAATCAGCCTTTACGCTTCCGGCGCTGATATAGTTGGCTTCTACCGTTCCCAAACGGGCGCTTACACCATTCAGATCAGAGACTGTCACATGATCTGCTTCCAGGCTCCCCACGCGGCCACTGACGGCATTCAGAGAGTCAATGGTTGCCTTGGCGGCAATCAGGTTGTTCAGTTCCAGTTTTGTCACATTCAACGTCTCTATGGTGGCATATTTGCTGACCAGTTCATCCGCATTTACCACACCGACCAGGTCTATCCGCTCTGCCTTGATCTTGATGCTTTCCGCAGTCTGATTGATCTCTGAAACGATATTGTCCTTGGATACCTTGGTAAGGATCTGCTGTGCATTGATGCTGATCTGCGTGGACAGATTATTATTCATGTCTGTCATTTCCAGTCTTGTCTCTTCCACCGTTCGTGTCAGTACATTTGTCTTCCCCTTCAGCTGGATAATGGATTTTGCCAGTCCATTGACCTGTCCGGTTCGATATTCTTCCCCAGACGATGCGTAGCTGTCCCGAAGTGCCTGTATTCCTTTCAATGTCCTTGACAGGATATAGGTATATATATCTTCCCGAGATGTATGTAATAAGATACCATCGCCCACCTCCAGGCACGGATTGCCACGGGCTTCCACCTGCGCCGGCCGGTACCACACTACTCCGATTACACTGAGTACGTTGTCGGCAATGGTCTGTAGGTCTGCAGCTGATTTACCATACACCAGAAAGTTGTCCTCAATGATATAACAGTTATTCCCGGTACCGGAGATTGCCCCGATGTCGTTCTCTTCCTGGCGAATCTGTAACTTATCAATGTGCTGAACTATGAAATCCTCATATTGGCAGGAGATATAATTGCTCCGGGACACCTCTGTGGTTCCCACCGGATCCGCAGGATAAAGGTCATCTGCTGGATACAGATCATCCGCCGGGTACAGTCCCTCAATCATCTGTTTCAAGATTACATATCGCAGCTTACCATTTCTGGTGATATGTCCAAAACAACCATTAATCTCGCAGATGGATTCTATTACGGTCTTTCCGGACAGTTCCTGCGGATCTATAGTCTTCTCTACGTTCATACCATCATTGATCAGAGTTATTTCTTCCTGTTCAACGCCAAAGTAAGCACAGAAGCTATCGCGGAACTGGCGAAGTGTCATGGGAAAAGCAAGGCTGTTGTACCATTTAGAGGTCTCAGCATTAAGAATGTCATAAAGAGCATCATATGCGGTTATCTGCCGGTACCGGCGATCCGCAGTAGGCTTGTCCGAATATACCTTGTACTTCCCAATCTGATAATCTTTCAGAGCACCATCCAACCGTACTGACACATTCATGGTATTTCCTTTGAACGATTCCACAGTGTCTAACACAGTGATTTCAAAGGAAGAGGCCACGCAGCAGCCAAACCGTAGTTCCTGTTCATCGCAGATTGACTCTGTCACGGTCATCGTCTCTAGTTGGAACTCCGCATTGTCCAGAGTAGTACCGGATCCCTGATATGTAATTATTAACTGTTTATCGACAGAGTCATCGTAGAACATCTGCCGTATACTCTTGTTCATGCTTAATACTCCACCAACGTAACCTTAAAATCGTTGTAGTCTATGTCACGCTCCTGCTCGGACAACGTATGGATGCTGTAAGTCGTGTCTGACATATAAAAGATCCCGGCAGAATACTCCAGTGTCTCATCATTCCAATAGGTACACCTGACTCTTCTCTGATTCTTCTCCGTCTGAGGAAGCTCCGCAAGCCCAATGATATTGTTCCACGCTCTTCTCTCTTCCAGATTCATCTCTCTAATATTCAGAGTCAGTTTCGTTTTAAAATTTGGTGATGTCTCCCGGTGCAGCAGAATATTGGCATCTCTGTAGGCATCTATCTCCACACGCTGATTCGGAGTACTTTCCCAACCATCCGCCAATAAGAAGGAGTTGGGGAGAACAACGTCCCCAAACTTAATTAACCATCCTCCAAATTTCTGCATTGTTCTCCCTCCTTCCTAAATAAATGCACTCTGTCCATGTGTATTCTGGTACATCCTATCCTGCCGTACCGTCTCACGGAAGATTTCCTTTCCATCCAGTTGCGCCACAAACGTATAATTTCCACCACCATTTTCCGCCTGTGCCTGCTTAAATGCTTCAATCATAGTAGCCAATGGTGTCTCGATGTTGGTCTGCCCTCTGGGCTGATCTCCGAGAATTGCCGTAAATGGCTTCCCGCCCTGAATCACTGCACCGTTGGCCAGGCGGGGAAGTGATACTTGTGCATTCCAGTTTGGAATGTTAGGGCTCCATTTCTTTCCACCCCATCCAAATGGTACCCAGTCTGGGATGTCAATGCTCAGCGAATTAATAGCGTCAATAATAAAATTGATAGCTTTTATGAATCCATTTGCAAAAGATTCTGCTATGATATTTCCCATATTCACAGCATCCTTTGCAAATCCTATAATTGCATCAAACGCACTCTTCCAGTCCCCTGCAAATACACTCTTTACAAAGGTTCCCAACTTGCCAAGCATATCTTTAAGCGTCGCAAGAGCCTCCTCGCCGTTGCCAGCCCATACAACAACTCCTGCGATTGCTGCAATCACCGCCATAACGGCTCCTACGACAACTGCCGCTGCCCCACCTAACGTAATAAACACCCCGGCCAGTATCGCACCGACAGAGATCAGCAACAATGTCATATTCTTTGCATTCAAACCGTTTTCTGTGATATCCTTCAGTGCCAGTATCAGACCGGCTGCTCCTCCGACAATCAGCCCAATTCCTGCGGCTACCGGCCCGAATAATATCAGTAATCCGGTCACTGCCAGTGCCAGTCCAGAGACATATCCTACAATACCTTCCCAGTCCACACCGTCTTTCCACATTTTTACATAGTTGTATACCATCAATGCTGCCCCGGCGATCAGCATAATCAATCCGAGAGCCGTAGACAGATATGGTGCAAGTCCGCCAAGATCTTTCAGCAATCCTGCTATGCGCCATGCAAGCAGCGCAATTCCTATCGCAATCGCTAATGGCTTTATAATTTCCAGCAACTTCTTGACTTTTTCCAGAAGTTCCACCATTTTCGGATCTATCGTAGCCTCTTCAAAAGCATCCTTACCGGTCAGTTCTCCTCCACCTGCTGTAGATCCTCCTTGATCACTTAACACATTCAGTTCGTCGAATGCTGCCAGCGCTTTCTTTGCAGACTTTGTAGTAGTGTCCAACGACTTTGCATAATCAATATTCTGCTTTTTTGCCCGAGTATAAGTACTTTTCCCTTGCAGGATTGCCATAAACTGGGCAATTGCATCCGCTGCCTTGATCAGCCAGTTAATGAGCTTTACCAGATATGGGATAGCCATATTGACGATAGGTTCAAATGCTGCTGCCAGACTGTTCTTAAACTGGGCACAGCTACTTTTCAGTGCAGACATCTGTGCATTATAGTCCTTGGAATATTGAGCAAGATTCCGGAAGCCTTCTTTCATTGCGGATACCATTGCATTGAATCCCTTAGATATCCAATTAAATATAAATAAACTCAGCAGAATTCCCTTCAGTCGGCTTGCCATTGTAGATAACAGGCCCCCCGATTTCTTTGCACTGGTTCCGCAGGAATCCAATGCCTTTCTTCCCTTGGATTCCAGTTCAGAAAAGCCATTTCGAATTGTATGAACCTCTTTGTTGATCTCTGCAAGTCTGGCAGACAGCTCATCATATTCCTGATATCCGTCTGTGACTCCAGCCTTTTTCAGTAGCGCCATGCGCTCTGTAATCTGTTCCTGCTCCTGCATCAAGGCAACCATATTCTGATCAGCTACCACAGCATTGTTTTTTATATCAATCAGCTGTTGTTCTGCTGCCTGTTGCTCCCTGATCTTCTCAGCAATTTTTTCTTCTTTCTCACTGACTTTGTCTGCAGCACTGGCCTGTTGATCAATCTGAGCCATAATGGCATCTGAATCATACTGCTGATACCCTACTGCATCCCGCGGAGCAATCGTTTCACCTACCGTAGCACTTGCTTTGGCCATTTCGGCTGCTGCCTCTTCTGCTTTTTTCTTGTTCCGCTCCATGATACTGTCAAAATTCTTCTCGAATTTATCCCAGTCTTCTTTTGACCATCCCTCCGGTGTCAGGCTGGTGTCCTTGGCTTTCTCCTCCAGTTCATCCAGCTTTTTTTCGATGTGTTCAGCGCCCTTATCCAGTTTTGAATTGTCCAGATCAGAATGTAATCTGATCTCAGTATCGTACTTTGCCATGATGCCTCCTTAATCAAAAAAGAGCCTGCCGACACCTATCCGGTATCAACTGGCTCACTGGCTCTTTGTCGACTTATTGATTTTGGCATATTTCATAAATTCATCAATTCTTGCCTGCTCCTCAGGTGTGATTTTCTCATCCTTTGGTGCCTTAATAGCAAATATCTTTTTAGCGCTCCTATATGCGTTTTTCTCTTCCTGTGACATTTTTGAGGTGATCTTCTTCTGTCGTATGTCCATTACATGGGTCAGGGAGCTCTCCTGGAGGTTCCCCAGCAGTCCCATAAAAACGAACCAGTGCATTTCTGCCTTCTGCAGATCTATATGATACTGGTTGCGGAAAGCTGCATATATTCTCCACTGGTCCATATCCCAGTCCATGATAATATCTTCGTTTTTCTTCTGCTGATAATTGTCATGGTTAAATTCTGTCATAAACCATTCAATTGCCTTCGCAGCTTCCTGCGGTTCTGGGCATTTCTCGGGAAAAAGCAAATACGATGCAATATAAAATCGCTCCATATCCGATAAATCAGGATCTGACATACACATGGACATTTTTATTCCCGTCCGGAAAGAAGCCGAAATAGGATATCCTTTCCAGTCTGTTGGAAGCTGATCCAACATAATATTAAACATATGTCTCCCCCACTATTTATGGTGTCTGCGGTTTTGGCGGTTCCTATTGTGATTTATGTTCCCACCATTTCTTTCTCTGCTGTATTTCTCCCAAAGCTCCTTGTTTCTACCATTTGCATATCTCTGTGCAATGGGGATGATCTGATCAAAGAAATCAGTAATCAGAATAGGACTTGGAGTGATCTCCCCAAATACCTTCTTACATGTCCTTTCTCCGAACACTCTGTCAATGTCAGACATGATCTCGTTAGTCTTTCCAATCATGATCCGAAGCTGCTCTATTTCCGGTTTTCTCATAAATTCTTCTGCAGCTACATATTTTTTAACTTTTTCCAGATTATCTATCAGTTCTGTGAAATCTGCATAGAATTCCTGGCTTCCAAAATTGCAGACAATCGTATCTCCCTTGTCATTTACCTGTACTTCTGTGCCACCCTTGATAGCATTGATTTTTTCCATGTATTACCATCCTCTCTGAATGTGATGGACGACAGAGAGGTGCGCCCACCACATATGTTAATATTGATTAACACCTGTATTATTTTGCGGAATCCGCTGTGAATGTATTGGTTTCGATATTAAATTTACCCTTGATGTCATCACCAGCCTGCTTTACACTCAGCACATTATGGACATAATCCCCGCCATCTCCACCATTGGAAGTAACCGATACTGTACACGGTACCCTGATTGCTTTATAGGTTCCCTCCTCGGCCTGCACCGCATCTTTCAAACGCAGTCTTACAAAAGATGTGTGAGCCTTTGCACCTACAGGAAGATCATCCACCAGTTTATCGATCATTTTCTGTACGTCATCATCTTCACAGTCTTCCTTGTCCACATTAAACGCTCTCTGATAGGACTTTACCTTATTGGATGCCTTTGCCATATTAATATAGTGCTTCGTATCCTCCTCCGGGTTCATCTCCTCTGTGAGGGATTCTACACCATTGCCAAGCAACGCATACTTCGGTTCTTCTGCTCCCATAGTGGTATCAATGTAATGCCTTAAATCTTCTCTCATTTTACCTGAGTTCCTTTCTTATATTCGATAAAAATCGTCATTTGATACAATGCTTCGTTCTGCCCATTCTCTCCCATAAAAAACGGGCTTGACACTCCTACTGTCTTGACGGTTCCACCCTGGATATCCGGAAAGTTTCTGTTACGGTTCCTATCCTCGATCCAGTCCGTTAACTGCTCCATCCAACTGCCGTTTTCGATGCAGCTTTTATCCGTCTGAGTATCCAATCTCACCACGAATTGATAGTAGTCCTTGTGGATTTCGTCTCCGCTGATGTATTTTCTCACATTAGTCATAGGTTCTTTGACTAACGCAAAATTGACATTGCCACGCATCCGGTCCGTATCGATATGTTTCATACTCTCCGGAGAGAATTCTTTCAGCCATTTGATAATGGATTGCGATACCGTCATTTCTGTAATTCCTCCTGCAGTTTCTTCTCTATCTTTTCCAGTCCACCGTTCTGCAGCATACGGTCCGCCCAGTGAGCTCCTCGCAGCGTGCCGTTACCATATTCCAGGCTTCGTGTTGTTGGAATCTTTTGCACATTTTTTCTGGATCTCCATCCATTCTCCGTCTGGAATCCTGCACAATGCAGATCAGGATCCTCATAAACAATGCCTTCCCACATGTAATGAGCATATGGTGCATTCCACACAACATCCGTATTGTCCTCAATATGACCACTATCCCTGAGTGCTCCCTCATCAAGCGGAACATACGGATCTGATAAACGCAATATTTCATTTGCACAGATCTGTTGCAATCTTCCTTTTTCTTCCAGTCCCAGTGTCTTTATACACACCCCCGGATCAAAATTACGGGTCAATCGTAAGGAATGATTTGCCATGCTTCACCTGTTGCACCGGTGCAACTTTACCTTCCTACAACTTTTATGTTCTTCAGTCGAGGTCTTCCTCGATTATCCGATACTTCCGTGACGGTGACTGCATACTGGAAATCCTCTTTCAGGTCAGTCAGGCGATAGTGTTCTCCTATTTCTTTTTCCGATTCTCCCAATACCAACTTGTCCTGATCCGTCTGTACATCCAGCGTCCAGTACCCTGCTGCCTCTTCTGCCGGTAGCTTCCGGAATTTCTGCGGTTCCAGGTAAGGCTTGTTGCCATATCCCCGCTGGAAATCTACTGTGATGCTCTCAACCTTGCTTTCCGTCTGCACACCGCCAGAAGATGTTACATCTGTTTTGTTGTGGCGCCACTGAACTCCCTTCACTACTGACCTGATCCATGATTCCTCGTCTGTCTCCGGATCTCTGTGGAAATTGTATACCGTCATGGTATCCGTAAAAAGTACACTCATAGCGCACCTGCCAGTCCCGTACCGGATAGTCCGGAACGTATCACAGAGGTAAGCTGCTCTTCCTTCTCCTGCGCTGTTGTGACCTTATAGGATTCCGAATACCCGTCATTACTGACGGATGCTATACCGGTACCCATTCCGGAGGCATCCTGCGCTTCGATAGTATTGAGCAGCTGGCAAAATGTATCCTGGATCTGCACATGGACCTGCTGCTGGAAGTCTGTTGCTGTGTCCTCGTTATAAGCATCCTCAAACCGCTTTGCCCTCATATGGGTGATGGAATTAAACTTAATCTCTGCCCTTTTTGAAATCTTATCAAATTCTTCCTGGTCAGAAATATTAGAATAAAGGGAGCTGTAATACTCCCACGTTATGTAAGACATACTGCTCCCTCCTTTTCTACTCTTCTGCGGGATCCTGATCTTCCGCCTTGGTCTTTTTATTCGCTTTCTTGGCTTTCAGATCTTCAATCTCCTGTGTCAGTGCTGCATTCTCGGCTTTCAGATCTGCGATCTCCTGTTTCAGTGCTGCATCTTTTGGAATTGCTCCCATACCTACTGTCCTCATATACTACCTCCTACGCCTGGTGGCTTAAGTAGATACCAGCCACCTTATTCTTGTAGACATCCACAATACCATACTTACGATACTTGATGATATCAGCATCCGCATCCGGGTTTGCAGATGCAGGAATCACATTAGATACCACATGTTTGTCATGCTTGATGATCGCAGGCTTGTGAATAATCATAAAGTTAATGGGTTTTGCAGCTTCCTGCACCATCTCATAGTAAGAGGACATAGAGCCAGAAGATGCACTGGAACCAGCCACAGGAGAATAAACTCCACCGCTCTCCGTGTAATATGTCTTGCTGGTTACCGGTGTAAGATCCTTAGTCTTTTCATATTTTGCAGTACCCTTTCGATAATGTCCTGCTTCCTCTCCTACAGACTTACCGTCCAGCAGATCGATAGACGTATAGAATCTGCCCTGAGGTACGGGTTTCTTGATAGTGAATCCTGCCAAAATCTCCTTGGACTTATAAGTATCCATCATTACCAATGCATTGAGCAGATTGGCTGTTGCATACAGGAATCTGCCCTCTTCCGGTACCTCATCATTATCCATCGTATTCTTAGCCTCCAGCAATTCTGCAAGGAACTCCTCTGCTGTGGTAATTTTCTTTGCTTCACCTTTAGAAATACCATCAATTCCTGCCAGCGTAGCAAAGGTAAATGCATCTGCTTCCGGTGCTACCTTGGTACGCATAAGTTCGGCACCTGCCATACCAAATGCCAGTTTATAGGTTTCCTGATCATCCATAGCATCTACAGATAACTTGGCACCACGATCATAGTTATATTCAGTGGATACCCACTTGAAATCTACAGCACCTTCCGTATAACCACTATTACGGTCATACTCTCCCAGACCGGTTACTGCAATCTGGGGATATACGATTTCCTTTGCATTTGCTCCGACCCTTGCCATTGCGGGATCTCCAGTCAGATCTCTGGTGACGGATTCTCTCTGATACACCTCATCAAGCAGAGGTGCAAAGTTTTTTGCTAATACAATTGCGTTAGGCATTTATTTTTCCTCCCTATTTTGTTTCTGCCGCAGGCGGAAGTCCCATTGCAGCTCTCATTGCAGCGTCATCTGCACTTGCTCCGCCTCCGGTTCTTACCTGTCCGATCAAATGTCCAGTCCCTACCGGATTAGGCTCCGGTATACCGAAGAGCATTTTACTGTCTTCTGCTTCCGTTAAAACTTTCAGTGCTGCAGCAATGTCCTCTTTCTGGTTTTTGGATGCTTTCAGCGTATCCACATCCAGAAGCGCAGTAATTGCCTTTGCATTTACTCCTTTTGCAGAAGCAATGCTCTCCTTAAGAAGATCATTGAAGTCCCTGTCTGCGATCTCCTGCTGATGAGCAGTCTCTTTCGTCTTGATATCATTTTCAAGATTCTCAATTTTCTGCTTCATTCCGCTTACATCGGCATCTTTGAATTCTCCAAGATCCTTTTTCAGATCTGTGATGGTTTTTTCCTGCACGGCTGTTTTCTCCTTTTCCGCGGTAAGGTCGGCCTGTGCAGTGTCCAAATCCTTTTTGACCGGATCATACTCGCTATGATGTATGTCCAGTACCTTGTCGATTTGTTCCTTGGTCATTCCAAGGGCTTCCAATTCTTCTCTTTTCATTCCTCTATCTCCTTTAACGATGATTTATTTAACGTGGGAGAATCACCCACAGATAATCGCGGAAGCAGGGATCGAACCTGCGACCTCCGGGGCATGCACCCGGTGAGCTGCCTCTGCTCCATTCCGCCACCATAGAACACAAAAAGAGCCGCGGATCAATTCACTTGGAATTGATCACATCGGCTCTAGGCTCTACATTAATCACTATTTCATTTTTACATTTCTTGCAGTATGCCGGGAAATTACATATTTTTGTATTCGGCAATACTTTTAAGAAGTGCGGATTGCCACATTTAGGGCATTTGCACCACTTAGAACTCATATATTACCAACTTTCTCCTTTTGGTTGGCTTAAGTGTCTCACAAGATGTATTATAAAACAAACTTATGTTTGTTTCAATATTTTTTTACTCCAAAACCCATTCTTTTAGCCTTGAGGACTTTTCCTCCTCTTCTTTCAGTTTCTTTTCATTTTCTTCTGGAGTATCATTATATATTTTTACAACATCTTTTAAGTCTTTTTCTTTTATTCCAGTTCTCTCCATTCTATTCCATAATCCTCCATCATGGTTTCCAATGCTTTTACATGTGCTTCTTCCATTGACAAATAATACGGTGCTCCATGATATTTATATATTCTTCTGTCAAGTACTCCTGATGTAAAAGGCTTATCTCCTACGTTGTAAGTATACACCTTCCCGTTATGTGTTGCAATAATGCCTTGTCTGTATTTTCGATATCCAAGACTTACATAATCTGCTCCATCCGGCAAAATATTAGTCGGATGATTATGTATTGCTATAAGTTCTTTCTCCTTGTTGTTTTTAATAGCATTTATCAGTGATTCATTGTAATTTACCTGTAAAATATCTGTGCTTTCAGTCTGTGATCCTTCTATCATTCCACTCTTTGCATGTATCAAGTACATATCTTCAAAATCCGTGCCGCTCCTGTGTTGAAGAATCTGTTTTGCTACAGTGTATATCTGATTATTAAGCTCTGGGCTATCAGAAAAAGAATCAAATTTTTTCCGATACTCTGCAGAATTAATATAATCCATATCCACGACATTGCTATCTACTCTGTAAGTATCAGCCTTTTCCGATTCTGTCATATTATTATATTTTTCCCAGGCTTTCGTCTTCGTCAGATCTGATGTTTTACATTCATACCGCAATCTATTAATATCCGGCTTTACCTTTGCGTCCTTACAGAAGTCCTGATAATTCTTAATCTTCCGCTTAATTTTCCCGGAGATCTCCTTTGTATCCTGCCCCAGCGCAGCCATTGCTTCCCGTTCACGCTTCAATGCCCGGATTTTTCTTTCCATTGACCGCATTTTTTGTGTTATCTGGTAATAGTCGTATGTCCTGCCATCTATCGTGACTGGATCTGGCTGCGGATCTTCGTCCGGAAGGCTGCTGCCGATGAACCACACATAATGCTTGTGCCGGCAGTTATACCCATGCAGGCCTAAAGGATTATTCTCGTGAGTCCCATCTGCGCTATATCCTGTTGCCCGCCACAGATCTGTTATGTAGTCCTGACCTATCCGCTTTGCCTCAGAACTGTAGTCCTCCCCCTCTTTGATATAATATACCCGTCCCTGCCACTGTTCGTGGTTGGCATGGCCGGCGCCGGTATTACGTGCCCCCCAGTGTTTGGATACATATACCAGGTTTTCCCCAGTCCTCGTGATATTTTCATCCATGATTTTAGCAGCGATCTGCCCGGAGCCCGTTCTTACTGCCAGCTTCACCGCCGTATCAAGCTGCATATTGTATCCCGATGAAAAATCAATGGTTCGTAGTCCACTCTCTGCAAGGCTATGTACCGTGTCGTATACTATCTGCTCCCGGCTGAATGTTCCAGTACACAGTCTAATCATTGCCTTATCCAATTCTCTGCGGTACAGATTCTCCATTGATTCAAACCCAGACATAGTCTTAAAGCCTGTCGATCCTGCCAGGCTTTTCATGTTCTCGTTTGTCTGTTTTCGTATGGCTTCTACCAGCTGCGGTAAGAAAGAATTATCTGTAATTTCTTTCCCTGCCTGCTTCCAGGTTCTCAGATCATCCAGATAGGACAGGTCTGCTGATTCCTGCATAACCTGTCCGCCTGCTGCCTCTGCTGCCTTCAGTATCTCTTTCAGCAGTTTTTTCACCGTCTTCTTATGTTCCAGAGTATTCTTCGCCACTTCTTTCCGAAATTCTGGGTTCGACTGTAACAGTTTCATCGCAGTTTTTCGTATTTTTGCCGGACTGTACCCTAACTGCTGAAGGCGCTGTGCTTCAATTTCTGCTGTCCTGGAATATGCCATTGTTGCCAGGATCCGCTGTGCCACATCCACGATCACGCTGTGTTCCAAATACTGAAACAATGGAAGTAATGCTTCGCCGATGATCTCTTCCTGTTCATTTGTCAGCATTAGTCTTCATCCTCTCCAACAGGCTGTTCCTCTTCTTCCTGAATTTTTTCTTTTACCAGTTTCGTTGCCTCTTTTTCTGTCAGACTATATGCCTCCATCAGATACCAGATTGTCAGTTTAGGGATATCGAAGGCCAAGGCATCATTACGCTTACGCTCCAGTTCTGCCTCCCGATCCGTGATGTAACTATCATCAAAGTCTACAATAATCTTCTGATCTATTTTGAAGGCTTTCCCCTGAAAGGTGTTTGCAAACCACATTACTGCCCTACAAATATCCTGTATGTACATGATGGCCTCCTGCCGCTGCCGGTTGAGCTCCTGCATTTGATCCTGACGCTCTCCCACATATTCGGTGGCCGTGGTGATCTGTCCATTTTCAAAGGAATATTTTTTTGTGCCGTACCCAAATGACATAGATAGCAGAGACAACGCCAATTCAAACGCTTTAGTAATCTGGTCTACACGGATCTCTGGGTTATACTCCTGGATCATGCTCTTTTCTTGCGGTAATTTTTCCCCGGTGAACACAAATAACTTTTTCTGTTCCGGTGTCAGCTTCGGCTTTCCATCCTGGTCAAACTCGCACAGCAATTCATTGACAAGGACAATCTTTTCTGCCTTGTCCAAATCGGAAAAAAGGACGTTATAACACAAATCCACCACTTTCAGTGTTGGAATTGCGTTCCACAGCTTTGGCAGTCCATATCCCTCCATATCGTCAAGGTTATTAACCTCAGCATTCCGCATCACAGCAAACGGCTTTACTTCACCCAACTTTACAGTTGTTTCCTTGTCCTCTATCCTACTGCCTTTATCATCAAACACCTGTGTCTCTGCGATGTAACTACCGTCCTCGTCAATGGTAAACAATACAAGCGTAGTCTGCTTCTTTCCCTTTGACAGCGCGCTGCCGGAGAATGCTGCTTCTGTTACAATATCATTTTCCACAGTCAGCGGCATAAAAGCATTTGCTTCCACATAGTTTAATTTGATGTCCCCTCCTTTCACGGATCCATCATCCATAAAAGTGGCATTATCCAAGCGGATATAACAGGCCGTTGTCCCGTCCGCAGAGGTCTTTTCTAACTGCTTACGGTACTGGGTATTGAATTTACTACCGTCAAACACTTTGGTAACATAGTTGGCCTGTTCACCGTCCCCGACATTGATTTTCAACACTTCGCACAGGTTCGCGTCATCCGAGCAACATCGTTTTCCAAAATTTAACCGGCTCAGTTCATACGAAACACCATTCAGCGTTTTCCGCTTATGGAAGTCCTCTATAACCCTATTGCTGTACCAGTCGTCACATATCTCAATCTTACTCAGCGCATTATCATTAACTGTGTATCCCTTTTTCTGTAAAAAATTCTTTACGCATCCTTCCATGTTTTCCTCCCGTTGCACCGGTGCAACTTTACCTGTCTAAGTCTATATATTCCACAAAATCTAACCAGGTGTAGCATTCCGCATCCCACCAGTCATTACAGTTACCTATATTCTTATCTTCTGGCTGGTTCGGATGATCCTCATCCCATTTCAGGCTCCCTACAGCCTTTCGCAAATGCTCACACTTTCGATTGATCTTTATCCTGCCAGTGTTTAACAATCTATCCATTGTCTTCGGTCTATCCGATATTTCATTCTTCCGGCAGCCTTTTATATTTTGGTACGGAAGTCCTTCCTTCTTAGCAGCGCTCCGCAAGCTGTTTATCATTGTCGTACTGGCGCTGTCCGGGAGCACCCAGTCGATTCTCCCGTATTTATCTCTGCATCGATTATAGAACTCCACGAACTTTTTGCAGATCATGTCTGCATCAATGTTATTTGACAATGGCAGGAAATCCTCTTCTGCTGTCCGTAGGTCATGATATCGATTAAAATACAGTTTTAAAACATACGTTGTCATGGATCCATTTCCACCGAAGTCAATCCCCAGCGTTACCTTGAATGGTTTATGTATCAATTCTCCGTTTTTATCTCTTGCAAATAGCGGATCCGTCTCTTCATCATACAAATATGGCTCATTATTATCGGCAAACTTAGGGAATATGATTCCTTCGGCAACTGCCCGCTCTCCCTTTATGTCGCGCCGATACCACACCGTATCCTTCTGGTAAGTGATAAGTACTGCGTGGATCCGCTCATCCGTTATGCTCATATTATCAACTAAAGTAAAGTGCCCGTAGTTATAGCCGTAATCCGAATGCAGCGCCTGCTGTTCCTCATGAAATTTCAGGATATCTGTGTAATACCAGTGTTCTTCCTCTTTAGGGTTCAGGTCGTGGAATATCTTCCGGTCAGAGCTGGATAATGTTCTGTCAAATACCTCTTTCAAGAATTTTTGATGGCATTCGTTTGCTTCTGTCACATATGCCATGCCGTATGTATTACCCTTGATCAGCTTCTCGTCGCCATCTTTTCCGCCACCGGATACCAACACGACCTTCTCTCCGGTTTTTGTCTGCACGTACACGCAGTCTCTATCCTTGTATTTTCCTTCTCGGCATCTGCCCTCGAAGTAATTCAGGAGACCATACCCATCGCAGTCAAGGATATTCAATTTTGCAGTAGCGTTTGATACTCCTGCTACCAGGTGAATCTTGTTCTTGTGTGTTTCCAACAGTGTGCAGAATATCAATGTCTGCAGCACATTTTTTCCACCACGTTTTCCACCCTCCGCCACATTAAACCAGCTATGTATGCAGCGTAGAAAATATTGATATTGCCGTTCGCTGAACGGTGCCGGCTTATTCATTTGTCTGCTCCTCGAAATCTTCTATTTTACGATTGGCTACCGGATTTTTCAGGATGTCTGCTATGGTCTGCATATTTTTCAGGATATCCTCTGTACTATTATCATTTGCTTCGGAACGTTTCTTTTCATATTCTGCCCGGTATTTGCTCTCAGGGTGCATCAGGAAATACTTTGTAAGCCAGTTGATCGCCTTTTGCCGGTCCTCCAGTTTTATGGATACACCATATCTTCCATCCTTCACTTCCTTGATCAGCTGCGTATCTGTATTTACTGACTCTTTTAAATCGACAGCACTGATTGATTTCTTTTCCTGTGTTTCAGGATCCGTATATTCTTTTTCACTGAATGTCAGGTAATTACCAATGTCCGCAAATGCTATCCGCATCTGCAGTTCTACTATGTCCTCGGTACCTGTAACGATCTGCTGACGCTTCAATTCCTTCAGTCGTTCGATCTCTGTCCGCACCCTAACATTTCCTAACAATCTGGGGCCTGAGCAAAGTGCAGATTCATATGTGCATCCGTATGCCTTCTGGTAGCTCTGAGCTGCATTAAATGTTTTACTGTAATATACGCAGAAAAGCTGCTGCTCCGAGGTTAGTTCATCGTTCTGCAAAGTATCCTTTGTTCCATCATCAATAGCTGTGCTTTCTACCCGCTTTTTCTTACCCGAACGTTCGCTTTTTAATGCCGAACGCTCGCCATCCCAATTATGAGTACTTTTCCATCGTCTGACAGTCCCAGGAGGCACCTCCAAGGTATCGGCAATATCTACCAGTTTCATTCCTTGCTTATACATTTCATGTGCTTTATCACATAATGGATTTTTCTTTGCTGACACCTGCTGCCTCCTTCCTGCAAAATAAAAGAGCCGGCACACGGATTTCTCCGTGCATCGGCTCTATGGCTCTGTATGATATTTATAAATTATATTAGTATTATATCATATTTCTAGGTACTTAACATATAAAATATTTACTATTAGATAGTGAAAAAATGTGTGGTAACTATGCAACTAATATAATTACCATAAAAACAAGAATAGTAGCAATGATTATCTTATTTTTGAATACTCTCCTTAAAAACTCTGATGCAAAATTTTTCTCACATTTCTGAATTAACTCCAATTGAACTTCAATATCTTTTGAAAATTCAGAAATCATTTCTGGATTTAATTTCATATCCTCTTTATAGTACTTTCCATCCGAAATAATATTATTTATCTCACACATTGCATTATGCAAACCACCTTTAAACCTCCAAGGTTCAAAGGTCGAAAAGTTATTTTCAGCTTCATCCCTATATGCTTCTATCGGATCAAAGTCTAAACTCATCTCACATTTTCCTAATTTTTCAAAAGAAATTATTCCATATAGTGGATATATCATATCATTTGCTCTATCGATCTCTGTTTGTAATTCATTTAGTAAATAAAATACAACTGACACAATAACACTTGAAAAAATACCACCTACAATTCCAACGGCAAGATTTTGCATAACATCAGAAAAACTCATATAATCTTCTCCTTTTATTTAATGATAATATTATATACCATCACTGAGCAATATTCAATTTTCTTACACCATTGCTACTCTCTTTCGGAAAATTTCTCGCTTCTGCTCCTCGTCTGTTGCTGCATAATGTTTTCCTGCTGTGGTTTGATCCTTGTGCCCAATATAATTGCCTGCCTCCTCTTTAGTACCACCACGTGTAACTATTGCCGTTGCTGTGGTCTTACGGAATAAATGAGGATACACTCTCCGACCAAGCCCTGATCTCTTTGCAATTCTTTTAATAGCATCACGGATTCCGGCCCGAGATAAACGCCCATATTTACCATTAACCATTTTTATGCTTACAAACAATGCATCATTGCTGGCAATGCCACATCCACGCTCTTGGACATACTCGCCTAAATACATTAGTGCTACGTCATCCAGATACGCAGTGCGATAAGCTCGGGTCTTTTCTCCGTAAACAATAACGGCCCCAGATCTCCAGTCCACGTCACAGACATTAAGTTGTTCTGCCTCGCCCACCCGAATGGCTGCACATCGAAGAACCTCCATCATGGCCCGGTCTCTCTTGTCCTTGCATCCAGTTTTAAGTTGCTCATACTCTGCTGCAGTCATATGGTCAATAGGCTTCTGAATCTCCGGATATGCTTCAACTGCTTCCACCGGATTATCAGCTATAATCTTTGTCTTACGCATCCACGTAAAAAATGCGCTAAGATGCCGCCTCTGATTATTCAGGGACGTATTGCTGTTACTCCCCTTAATGTCATTGAGCCAGCTTTCCACATCCATACTGGTAATCCGGGTGAGCGGCTTTTGACAGTGATCGATAAGCCGGCGCACTGCATCCTTATACTGCCTTACGGTCTTGTCAGACAGCTTTGGAGCCTTTTTGAGCATAAACAGTTCCATGATATATTCGTTGGTGTTATCCACTGTAGCAAGCTCTGTCTCCGGTGCATCCACCTCTACCTTGGTCAGCTCATCTGTAAGCACCACTCCAAGCAGATCCATTTCCTGACTATCCAGATGATAGCGCATTTTCAGCATGATGTTGTTCTTAACCTGTTCCTTAATGTCCATATCCGTAACCCTCCACAAATTCCTTGCCTGGGGATCACCGGTGTGGTATAATACTCCCAAGCATGAGAGCGGTACAGTCTACTTTGGTCGGTGGGTGTACCGCTGTTTTTATGTAACAGTAACCATTGACAGATATTTCCAGTCATGGTATTATTTGTTTGTGTAGAACAAATGTTCTGTATTTGTGGGTTCGTCCCGGTGCAGGACATTTTGTTTTATCTGGGATCTATTGCATCCAAGCAGGCGTTCCAGCCGTCCATTGTGCCACCGACATAATCTCTGCCAAGATCATCTGCATCTGTCATTTCTGTTTCACGTTTTGGCAATTCCCGAAGTGGGCACCAATCCGGTTTATCCTTTTCACTGGAGTTTATTACATCGGTCACATCCCGAAATCTGCTTGCAGTACAAATCATGTTATCCTGCTCATGTTTTATCCTTAATAGGCTGCATGCTATACATTTGCTTGGCATGTCCATCACTAAAACTGCTTTTACTGTGCCTAACTCTATCCCATCGTCCGTCAATTCTCTGCCACACAGCGGGCAGTTTTTAATTTTTATTGCTCCCATCGGCTCATTTTCGCTATTGGCAAAAAGCATATAGTTTTCTGCTCCCAGCCTAATAGTTCCATGTTTGCCGCTTACATTTGCATACTTCTCGCAAAAATCACACATTTCCGCTCTCCTTCATTAACTTTCAGTTTACCTATCGAACATACTCATCTGTCCTGGTATGTCGTTGCTCTGCATCCACCATAAATATACTTCCTCTCCGCACGTCCACTTTGTGTTCTTTCCTCGGAATCTCCTCATTTCAAGCATCCGATCAAATGCTCTTATATACGCAGTTTTATATTTGGGGAAATCATATATTTCCCGTTCTCTCTGACATTTTTTTGCCAGAGGACAGGCTATACACCCAAGTCTATCATATCCCCAGGAATACATCTCACAAACCGGTATATTTTCGCCATTGATAACGTTCCATATATCCACTGCTTTCCAGTCAATAATTGGATTAACTACAGTTTTAGCTTTCATCTGGCAGTTTTCAAATAACCGTCTCGTATCATCATTGTCTGTTATAAGCATTTTTTCATCAGAAACACCTATGCTTTTATTCGCTGTCTTTCCGAGGACTTCAAATGCACTCCTACTGCTTCTCGCCGAGCTTTCTTCCCATCTAACACCAGTGGCAATCATCCGGTTCGCATTTCCACCTTCTTTCAATTCTGAACAGCAATACCGAACAACCCTCGTTGGTGGCATCAGCTTCATAGGAATCAAATTCCACATCGTCACTCGCTGTCCGTTTCCCTTATCATGATAATCTACAGCACACTTAACACCTTTCAATTCTAATCTTCTGAATGTTTCTCTTATATGGTAGACCGTAGGTGGCGCATCTACTGTGGTATGTGAATTATGAACCTCAAACGGTATTCCGCTTTGCTCAAACACCCACAGTAATGCGTCCGAATCTTTTCCTCCCGAATACTCGCAAACAAGCGGTTTCCCATAATGTGATATGGACATTTCACTTGCCAGTCTCACACGATCTATTGATCTCTTAATAAAATCTTCCAACACACCACACTACATTTATCCGTGTGGTAAATTTACAATCTGCCTTGTAGTCTTTGGGAGTTATTACCGCTTGCCGTTAGCATTTTCTGGGGCGATACCTAAGCAGCGTGTTAATAGCTGCTATTTCTCAGGCGAACCATGACATTCCATTCTGGCATTTATCAATTTTTACAACCCGGATTCTGATTCCGGGAAACCTCGTTTCACGAGGATAAGTGTTATTCCTTTCTTCTATCTATCACTACTTGCTCCTTTGCTAAATCCTAAGTTAGCTTATTAACCTCTGTCCGCATTTCGGACAGTATTCATCGCTCACTTCTGCGTCATTGCATCCGTTTTCTTCCAAGCAGTTTGGACAGATGTATTCGTCCACATGGATCTCGCAGACTTTCATGGGAATCTGCTTCTTAAGCGCCTTTATTCCCATTTGTGCGGCAGCATAAGTTGCATCCTCTACAGGAAAGCTATTCAATTCTTCTATTGCGTCGCTAATTGGAGTAATATCCATAAGTCCAGCAACCTGATCCGTCACTTGTCCTGTGTACAACGCATATTCGTTCATAATTATTTGGATTATGCAATTACCACAACCTGTACATGACTCTGATCCCTCACACGGCATCTCTACATCATCCGGGATACTTTCTCCTCCGCTTGTAAGTGGATTCGTCATTGTACAGCATTCTTCCGGCACCCATACTCCTTCATCAAATTCAACCATTTTTATCATTTTGGCATCTCCTTTCCCTGCCATTGCAGTCCCATTGTTGTGAGTTCACCGTAGGAGAAACACCTTGTAAAGCCTGTCTTGCAATCTCTGGTCTGGACCATATGCGGATAAACCGCTATTACCTCGTATTCCCTGGTCTCGCTGATAAATCGGTGTTGTCCCCGTCCGCGGGTCTCCAGCGGCTCCTCGATGATCTTGTGTTCTGTTTTGATGATAGTGCCTATATGTACATTATGGATGCGCGGCGCAGGATCCAGCAGAAGATTGCCGTCCCAGTCCTTATACTCCTGCATTGTAGTCTCCTTCCTGGACGACTGCTGCCTCTTGGTATCAGCGGCCGCCCCGTGGCTTCGTTTACAGTGTCTATTGTGATTCACTTTATCCAAAAGGCTTATTGATTTTTCTGGGCTGCCAGTGCTTTCTGTACGGCAGCATAGTAATTATTCACTCCTGCAATCAGGATCTCTGTCTCGGTCTTTGCCATTTTTTCGGCGCAGTATTCCAGTCGCCGCTTTTCCTCCGGCGTCATCCGGATGATCTTGCTTATTGTTCTGCTTTTCATCTCTGCGCTCCTTTCGTGTATATACAAATTTGTATATACATCATCCCCACTTGTTATAGGTCAGGGCATCCTCGCTCCAGTCCGGATAATGGTCCTGCAAATACGCTCGGAAGAGTTGCAGCATCTCCTCCCGTCTGCCCTTGTTTCCGTTATCCAGCATCTCATGGTGACTCTGGCAGCCCAATGCACCATTCTGCGGGATCCCGAGACCACCCCGGGAGCGCGGTATGTAGTGCATGATGCTCTGCAGCTGCTGTCCGTACCAGGTGACATCCTCCATATGATATTCCATATGGCAAAAAATGCACTGGTATAGGTCACGCTCCTTAATGATCTTGCGGGATGCCTCATTAAACTCCCGTGCTCTCGCCTGCTTCGACCGCTTCGGCATTGCTATCCGCCTCCTTTATGAGTTCTTCCAGCTTGTCCAAGTATTCGGAGATATCTTTCACCTGCACTCGCGCCGCGCTGATCAGATCCATCTCTGCGTAACGTACCAGATTATCCACTGCTCCACGGATGGACTGGAGATAAGCAGTCCTTTGGTCTGCATCCGGGCAATATTGCGGAAAGTCATTTTCAAGGTCTGTCTGTCCCGGTACCTGCTCTTCCGATTCCATGGTGTCGGTATTCTGATTATCCGCGTCAGTTTCCCGGTAAGACGAGTCATTTGCCTGTGTTTCCGGCTCATTCTGTGCCGGATCCGGTGCGGCTCCCGGGATGGTCATCTGCTCCGGCTTCCTTTCCGGTTCCTTGGGCTTTTTCTTTTCGGTGTTTGCCTTGGTCACACGGGATTCCTTACGCTTTTCCGGTTTTTTCTCTTTCTTGGGCTCATCCTGTTGCACCGGTGCAACTTCCGGTTCTTCCGGTGTTAAGTCTTCGCCATATAGCATTTTGTACTGCTCCTCAGGACTGCTGCCTCCATCTATGAGCGACCGCACTGCAAGGCAGATCTGATCTTCTGTGTATTTATTTCGTTCCAGCGTCTTCAGGTTGACTACCGCAGCACCTTCGGAATTTACAATGATCTGCGTCCTACGCTCTCCCGGGATCCGGACGGTATACACTGCGTCTCCCTGCGGAATCAGTACATCCATGATCTCTGCATTATTTCTGTTTCCACTTGCTGTTTCCATAAAGCATACCATCCACAGCTTCCTGAAGAGCTCTTCCTGTTCCTTACCCAGCTGCCATAGATTTCTTTCCAGTGGTGATCCCTCCGGTGGAAGCATGGGCTTGTCCGTTACGGCTGCTGCCTCTGCCTTCTCAATCTCCACCTCAATGTCAGATACCTGATTTTCAGCCTTTACTTCTGCCTGGATTTCCTTAAGTTCTTCTTTGGTCAAGTTTTTAGGCAAAACCTCATTGATTTCATCCGGGATGGTCAGCATGACGGCCAGCTTGGAACTTCCAATACCTCTGTACTGCTGTTTCAGCTGCTTTGAATTACCGCCTTCAGAAAATCGCCTGTTAATATTGATAAACCGGTTTGCCTGGGATGGATCCACGCCATACTCTGCATAGGCAAATTCCTCCATGTTTTTATATCCGCTGGATCTTAAAATGTCCGTTTCTGCCGCCTCTCTCAGCAGGTAGCCGATCAACACAAATTTTTCTGCTGCCTGGGTAAATGCTCCGTCCAGCTCCTGCTTATATTTCCTGTATCTTTCTTCATAACTCATGATTTCTTCCATCAGATTACCTCCATAAAGTCACTCTCCAGAGCATCCGCAAGCAGTGCCCCCTGCAGGCTCCCGTGCAATATTATCTTTTTCTCTTCCCGCAGTTTCTTATAACCTTCCCTGCGGGCCTTGTCGCTCTTCGCTGCCAGCTTCTTATCCTCTTCGGATAGGTTTTTTTTCACCCACTGCTGCCACTCCTGCAGAAACGGCATTGCATCATCCAGATCCTTATATGCCTCATTCAGTACAGACTTTTTCTGTCGGATGTTTCCTCCCGGCTCAATCTCCACCGTGTACCAGGGAGTATCCGGTTCTGCGCTGTGCCGGAGGAAGAGCAGATAGGTTTCTCTGATGTTGATCCTCTGGAAGTAAATATCACAGGTGTGGATGCAGTGTTTTAACACGATTCCCTCCCGGTAGATATCATCGATACTTCTGGGTGCCACGATGCAGTAAGTGCCGTTATCATACTCGTATTTCTTCAATTCTCCAGATTCCATGAGCTCCTGTGCCCGCGGGAAATCTCTTTTCTTTTTTGCAATTTCCTCTGAGGAATCCAGCATGGATATCTTGTCCACTAACTCGTTATGTGCAATGGCAAGGTCTTTCGGTTTCAGCAGGAGTTCCCTGCTACAGTCCATCTTCAGTTTGGCCATCATGTTCACGTAGTCGTTCCAGTCTCTCCATACTGCCGTTTTTAATTCGCGGCCTCTTAACGATCTCAGCCCTGCCTGTTTGTTCAGGTAGTTACATATTTTTTCAATGGTCAGATATTTTCTGATTGTGGATCCTTCCAGTTCTTTCGGGCTGATGTCTGCTTCGGAAAGAGTCTTTATATCGCAGTCACGCAGTATCGTATTCATCTCCTTTTCTTTCTGCATCCAGATAAGCATTTCCATGTTGCCATCCATGTTTTTCAAGCGCTTCATCCGGGCGTTATCTATTTTAAGTATCTTTGCAAGTCCGCCGGACGCTTTATTGTCCAGTATTTCATCCAGCTGTAACCAACTGTCGTTTGCCATATCCTTTGCCAGCCTGTACAGGCCCGCCTTGTAAGCCATCTCAATGGCAGGATAACGGTGCTCCTGTCTCAGGAAATACCTTAAGCCTGCCTCCGTATAACCATGCTTCACAGCAATCGGATATGCTGTATGATATTTCTTAAATATCTGGCTAAAGTTTTTCCGATACATGATTTCGCGGTATTTTCCAATCCATGCATCCCGGTCCAGTGCCCAGCGCATTCCCCTCCTGCGGTAATCCGTGTAGATGTATGTCCCCCCCCCCTTTTCTGTAACAATGGTCCTACGATACTCACGGATACCATAATCAGATCTGTTGACAGCCCAGTCATCTTTGTAGTCATATCTGTACACCGCAAAATCTCTCTGTACCAGCCCCTCTTTGTATCTCTGGATGCAGGACACCTCATATTCCCCTGTACAAAGACATTGCGTTTTCTTTGCCCGGGATATGTACATGACCTTTTTTCTGCATACTGGGCATCTTCCTTCTGCGTTATGCTTCGGTTTTCCCGGCAGTTTTACCTTGCCAATACAGGACGTGCAGTATCCTTCTGTTGAGCGTGCCGATCTATAAAAGATATAATTTTTCCCATCAAAGCCATTACGGTGCCACCAATCTTCGAAACCCTTCGGAGGGTCTTTTATCGGCTCCATGTCCTTATCCCACTGATCCGTCAGCTTCTTTATTTTTTTATCCTCATTGCGCTTTTTACATCCTTCCTGCCACTTGCAAATACCAACAAATCCTTTTTCTTTTGTTCCAAGGAGCTTCTGTATCTGTCTGCTACCTTCTGGAGAAATATATACATACTCATCCCATTTTTTATTGTACCAGTTGCTTCCTTCCAGATTGTACCCATAGGCCTTTCGCCATTTGTAGGCTCCGTCCGTCTGCCTCTCCCTTGTGATATACTCATCACCCTCGTAGTTGATGAAGATATCCCACTTCGGTGTATACACTTTTTTGCTGATATCTTCCCGGGTGCAGATAGATACTTTCAGATATCCTCCCAGCTGTTGGCATCTGGCCGCAAGATGATACTTTTCCTCGTTAATCTTTCCACTGTAATGCCTCTTCGTCCCCGGCTCCTGCAATGCCCGGATCATGGCCGGAGTGGCATTCAGTGTCCTCAGCTTCTCCAGTTCACTTTTTCTCATTTACCCGCCTCCCTTTTGCGTCATAATACACATCCGGCAGGATCTTTATCCCGTCTACCTTAAAAGCACCGATTTCCACGATGTCCCCGTCGCCGTCGTCCCTGACAATGTAAAGGTTATCCCCTGCTTTCCCACGTGCTCTCGGATTTTTTCCCCTGACGATAACATTTCCATTTCTGTATGCCTCCCCGCTCTCCACCATTACGGCTGCTGCCAGTTCTGATTTCGGATGTTTTGACATCCACAACACTCCCAGACGATACAGGTCATCTATCGTAAGTTCTTTTACCAGCATAATCTCCGGTGCCGCAATCCTGCTGCCGTATCCGTCCTCGTCTATATTTCCCCGCAGTTCCACGGCAAAATATCTGTCATCCTCACCGGAATACCATCTCAATACTTCCAGAGGATTGTCTGTAGCATGAAAGCCGGTATCAGCACATCTCGCCTCCTGCTCGCTGTACCATTTCCCAGGTTCGTAATAGAACACGCCTTTTCCCATCGTACAGTTCAGGTCCTTATGGAATCCTTTATATGCACGCATTTCACACCTGCTTTCCCATATAGTAGTCCAGTATGATCTTTTTTAAATCATCCCGCCCACACATACCTATAAAGGCGGCACTCTCAGGGAGTCTTGCTGCCTGTATGATCCGCTTGTCTACCTCTATACGGTTCTCGGATGACAGCTTCAGCCCGGCGGCCAGCACGTCCAACAGCTTCTTGTCCGGGTTAAATACAGCATTGGCCAGTGTATCTCTGTCTTCACCATCATGGCCCACCGGATAGTCTGTCAGCATCTGCACGATAAAGTCCTTCCAATCCTTTAATTGGCTTTCGAGATGCAGATCCTGTTCTTCCAGCTTCAGCTTGGCAATGGCGGCCATCGTCGCATTGCAGAGGCAGTCTTCCGGGTCGTCACTGTCCATGTAATCCTCGGCATCTTCCTTTTCCAGCCCGTACTTTTCAGCAAGTTCTATCAGTCCTGTCAGATTTCTGTCAATCTTCATGACTGCTGCCACTATGTTCAATTCTTTTACCGTTTTAAATTTCTCCATCTCCGTCTCCTTTCCCGGTTGCACCGGTGCAACTGTACGATTTTTTCGTACGTTTCGTCTCAAACCGTGATAATTTGTCACAGTTCTGTCAAATTGTTATATTTTTCATATTTTGTTGACGTCAACAAAATGGTCTTCAACACAGGTCACCTACTCATGCTGTTAGTTTTTCGGCACTTCTGCAAATATGTCTTTTAATGCCCGTTTCAGCGGCATGTTAAAGCGCATCCACTCGGCATACTCATGTTTCTCACCTTCCGCCAGCAGGATATGACCACCCTCTTCCACGTCCTGCAGGAGCATTTCCCACAATACGGCATTCTTCACCGGGTTCCCTTTGGCGCTCTTCCATCCGTCCCGCTGCCATTTCTCCGGCCAATGCTGTGTGATAGCTGCTGCCACGTTGCTACACTCTGTATGGATCACTACAGTGCAGGCATAATGGAGACGCTGCAGGGCATCCCGGATGGCACGCAGGACTGACTCGCTCTCCGTGGTATCGTCATACTCTACGATCTGTGGAGCTGCTTCATAGTCACTGCCGTTCTTGCGCTTTGTCCTCATGATGTACATTGCCCGGCCGGAGCCCTTTGCGGATCCCCTGAGCGTCGTGCCTATAAAGATATCCACTACTTTCAATTCATTTTCCAATTTATCAACACCTCCTTACCCTGTTCGGCGGTTTTTTCCGCTCCTGTATTTTTAACCTGATCAATGTGTAGCTCCTGTATAGGAATCCTGTGACCGGATTGATGCCCTCATGGATCCGGGCTATGTAATATCCCTTGGGTGGTTTGACCTCCGGTTTCCACCGGATCAGCTTGTTCGTCTTAGGCTCCGGGAGCGGCATATTACGGCTGGTGCTATAGGAGCTCTCTGCGATCCGGGGCTTTCCCGGTGTGCCATCCTCCCGGGGGGCCGCCGTCCTCTCATCCTTGGTCATGTAATTGGCCAACAGTTCCATGTCGTCTCCGGCAAACTTGCTGTTTCTGATCTCTGCTACATAGGTGCCACCCTTGGTCCATGCTTTGGTCACGATGGTCGCCGCATTTCCCTCTGGCGTCTGCTTTACCACCAGATGTATATGCCACGCTCCCTTGGTGCCTCTTTCAATATTTCTGATCCAGTAGAGCTGTACTACCAACCCTCTGTATGCCTTTCTGATTTTTCCGATTGCCGCCCGGAAGTCCTTCAATGCTCCATCCATATTCGGCGGTCTATTTTTGACCTCGTATGTCCATGTGATAAACAAATCTCCCTGATCAAAGTACTGTATCAACCTCCAGCGGCATCTCTTCGCCTTATTCCGTTGATTGATTAGCCTCATCTGTTCCTTGGTCGGTTTCTCCTTCTTCCGCCTCGTCTTTCCCGGAGATCCATAATTGCCATCGTGGTACTCTTCCACGTCCAGGATGTCCCTGTTCCTCAGTATTATTTTTTTGCGATTTACCATGTCTCTGTACCCTAACTTTAATATCTTTATCAAGTGCGCAGGGGCTTTGAAAAGCCCCGTTTTTCTTGACTTTTTTGGCTTACAGAGTTACAATAATCTTGTCTATTTAAGTAGCTCTGTGAGCTGGCCGGCATCGCCAAATGCCGGCTTTTTTATTGTTCCGAATATGCCGGAGGCACTATGTAACTGCTCCGCGACCAGTAATGTCTTTTCTGCGGATTCTCGAGCAGATATTCCACACCGCGGATATCCTCGTCATACTTTTCCAGCGTCCTCTGAAAGTCTGCTCTTTCCCTCTGCAGTCGGTCCAGGATGACACTCACCGCCTCATCTGTGACAGTAATGTAATGGATGCCGTTGTGCAGCTCTACACGATGTGCGGACTGGTATTTTCTGAGGACATAGGACATCACCTCGTCTGCCTCATGCGGAATCAGGATCCTAAGCGGTTGCGTCGGTGTCTGCTCCAGCATCTGCAATATTTCCTGTGCTCTCTCTTCCCTCACTCGTCCTGCCTCCTCTCAGCTGCGCTATCCTCTGCTCCATATTCCGTGCCCTCCGGCGCTTTTCCTGCCATTTTTCGACTTGATTCTCGCAAAAAAGGCAAAAAATAAAAAGCACCGTCGCCAGGCCTATGACCATGGCAATCTGCTCTCCTGTCTCTGTTGTTTTAAATACCGGCTCCAGAAGTAATGCCCCGAGAATCGATATCGCTATGTCTTTATACATCCGCACTCTCCCCCTCTATCTGCCGTTTTATCTCTTGTATCTCATTGATTTTTGCGCTACATATGTCCTCTTCCATCTCGAGAAATCTTAACAAGGTTTCCTTCTGCGCCTGGTTGGTCGTTATTACCTGCACACCGCTAAATATATAGAGTTTAGCTACAGGGGTTTCCTGCTTGACCTGCTCATATACGCACTGGGCCAGGCTTTCATTGGCCGACTGCCAGAACTCTGCGCTGTCCTTGTTATTCATGACTTCTCTTACATAATAACTTTCATTTATGTTCATGTTGGTCCTTTCTGATCACGCTCTCTGCGTGGCCCCGGTGCTGATCTACCCGGGTACCACCAGAAAGAGGGCAACATACCATCATAGCAGTGGATGGTATGCCGTCATATGGTGATGCAGCAAGATGCACCACGCACAAAGCGTGATCTATAATATGATGCTTGTCCATGCCCTCTACGTGGTGCCCAGGTGGGGAAGCCTGGACACACACGCTAATTGTGTAAAAGGGGAGTGTGGTGTTGGGAATACACCACGTACAGGGCACGGATACCTGTGGTTACGCTGATTCTTCTTTTTTCTTGACTGCATATCCCAGGGTCTTCAGACTCTGTTCATTCAGCCGTAAGGCAATCTCTGCCTTTTTCATGGGATCCATGTCATCCAATGACAATACCTGGTCCCCGATGTGGATTAAATTTACAATCCGCATATGTACCTCCTGACTGCTTTTCTACAGCTTATGGTGCTATGGTTGTCTAAGTTGCATTCTCCAACTCAAAGATTGCCCACCGCAGCGCTACCTTGGTGTTCTCATCAATGTCGTTACGCTCTAAGAGAGCATATAATTTGTCGATTTTCTCCATTCCTGTCATCTCCTTCCTACTGCACTTCGATTCTCCGAAATGATTCTTTCGATAAATCGAAATGCCTACCATATTGAATCCACTTTCTCCTTTTCCTATACTGTACTTACAGGCTGTTGCAGCAGCCGAGTAAAATGGAAAGGAGATTTTAACATGCATTTGAATGAGACTTCCAAGTACACACTTGCCAAAAGCTTTACTGAATTAGCTATTCAAAACGGGTTAATCAACCAGTATGCAGATTCTGCTGATACTGCAAAGGAAGTAACCACTTTTTTCAGAACAATCATTGACACTATTGATAAAGATGATAGTGACAATCAGTGAAGCGACGAAGCTCTTGCGGACACCAGCTCTGCGAGAGCCTTTGTCTTTTCGGTAATCTCATTCTCCATGTCGGTACCTTCATCGATACGCTTTTTGATGTGCTCAGCCAGTGCATCGATCAGTTCATCTACCTTTTCCATTGATTATTCCTCCTTCTTAAAAAGTTCATTTGCAGCTCCCCGTTCTTGTGATAAAATAAATTTGAAAGGTGGAGTTATGAATGTATAAAAAAATAAATCCGATAAATATTGTTTCCAATGAGCCAGGATACAGGTTCGAATACCCTACACCGGGAGTTTGCCCTATCTGCGATACAGGTACAGACGCACAAGTTCTGACATCGTTCTATATTCAACGAGAAGGTCTCAACTGTTATGTATTTATTTTATTTTTTTGTCACAGTTGTGAGGCCTGTTTTATGGGAGTTTATCAATGCCCCTATCCATCTGCCGGAACCACTAATCGTTTATCACAAATACGTCTGGTTCCTGATGGAGAAGAAGTTTCCTATTTTTCTGATAGAATTTCCTCTCTTTCTCCTAAGTTTGTAGAAATATATAATCAGGCCGAAAAAGCTGAGCAATGGGGTCTTTCAGAAATATGTGGCATGGGGTATCGCAAAGCTCTTGAATTTTTAGTCAAAGACTTTGCAATTCTTATGTCCCCTGAGTCCGAAGAAACAATTAAAACAAAACAACTCTCTCCATGTATCAATGACTATATTGATAACAAACGAATTAAGGCATTGGCAAAAGCTTCCGCCTGGATTGGTAATGATGAAACACATTACACCAGGAAACATGAGAGTTATACTACTGATGACCTAAAATCCTTTATCACAGCAATGGTAACTTTCATCGACTCAGAACTTGCCTTTATGGATGCGGAACAGCTTCTGCGTAAATAGACTCCTTGACAACCTTCGCATCATATTCAATGAGTGGCTTACAATGTTCTTTATCCATCTCTGCCAGAAAATTTCCTTGGAAATCCCAGTACTGAATAACTTCACGTACTGGGTCTTTTTCTGTCCCCATACCTCTTTTAGATTTTGTTTCAATCACTTGTATTACTTTTGCACTTTGTGTCCCATCCGGTCTTATCACTCCTGCTACCTCCTTTACTGATTTATAGTTTTCATTTTGTAAACTAATAGGGTAAAAAAATATGCTCTTTCGGAAATCCACATATTGTAGAATATAACGTCAAATCAGCCTCACTCATCTTTACCTTATTACTTTCCCAATTAACTATGGTTGCTCTGGATACACGCATTTTACTTGCAAGTTCTTCTTGTGATAAGCCCGCATTTACGCGCACTGCAGACAACCTGATTTTTAATTGGTTTGCCATTTTCTCATTTACCTCCTTCGTGCATACTCTTGTTTACAAAATGTATGTTACTCTACTTTTTGTAAACTGTCAAGACATTTTGTAAACTTTTTTTACTTTTTGGTTGCGTTTCTGAAAACTCTGACTTATAATGCAATTAGAACAATGAAAGAGGTGATTCGGATGGGCACAAACCAGTTTGCCGAAATGTTAAAATACTATTTGATGTTAAACGACAAGTCTCAAAAAGACTTAGTAGATGATTTAGGTTTTGATAAATCAACTGTATCAAGTTGGTGTTCTGGTAATAGAGTCCCCAAAATAGATGTGATCATCGATATTGCAAAATACTTGCACGTTAATGTTGGGGATCTCATTGAAGATAACCGGAATGATGAAACATATTATCTCAATCCCCAAGCACGTGACATGGCACAGTTCCTCTTCGAGAATCCGGAATACAAGGTTCTCTTCGATGCTTCCCGGAAGGTGAAGCCGGAGGACATCCAGTTTGTAAAAGAGATGATCGACCGGATGAGCAATCAGAACGGATAACCAAGGAGCATACCTATTCAGTGTCCGAAGGGATGTGATAATATGTCAGAATTTAAAGATATGCTCAAATACTTTAGAACGAAAAAGCATTTATCTCAAAGCGAATTAGCAAAAAAGATTGGTGTTTCAACTTCAACCATAAGTATGTATGAAATCGGCAAGCGAGAGCCAGACTTCGAAACAGAAGAAGCAATAGCTGATCTTTTTAATACAGATTTAAATACACTACGAGGCAGAGGCACGGAAAGTGAGTCTTACTATTTAAACTCTGATGCCCGTGACATAGCTCAGTTTCTCTTTGAGAATCCAGAATACAAAGTCCTCTTTGATGCTTCCCGGAATGTGAAGCCGGAGGACATCCAGTTTGTAAAAGAAATAATTGACCGAATAAGCAACCGGAACGGATGACCAAGGCTCATACATATTCTGAGGAGGTGGCTGACATGGATATCCATTCGGTATTGGCAACATTGCCAGGCAGCATTAAGGCATATGTGGTGGCAAATCCCGATATGAGCTTTACCATCGTTCTGAATGATGCCCTGTCCTTTGAGCAGAATCGGAAATCTTACCTTCATGAGTATGCACATATCGTCAACGGAGATTATGACAAGAAGTTCTCCGCAGATATGATCGAGTTGAATGCACACATTTAAGAAGGAATTATTATGACTTTTGTAAAAAAGCTTTTAGATGCTCTAAATATGGATAATTGGAATAAACAGAGAAAAAGTCCTGATGTTGATGCCGATACCTATTCTCCTAGCTTATATGAATTAATATTTACTTTCTGGAGGCAGCATCCACAAAAATACTCCAATGATTTTTCTAACAAAAAAACATCCAATGAAGAGTATTTACTTTACGGAAAGGCTTTAATTCTGTGGGGATACGATAAAGCTCGTCCTCTATTTGAAAGTTTTCCATATTATTATGAAACAGAGTGTCATATAAATAATCCATTGAAATTACAATCGGTATTGCTACAGAAAGGCTATATTGCCCCGGCATCCGCACAGTCCGTATTATTTTCTTATACCGTTGCAGATTTAAAAATACTTGCAGACAGTATTGGTTGTTCAAAAAAAGGCAAAAAGGCCGAACTTGTTAATAGAATATACTCGTCCCTTAATCAAAATGATTTAAATGAACTCGCTATTCAATCAGGCCTATATACACTTTCAGATAAAGGTATTGCTTTTATGGAAGACAATTACGATTATGTTGACCTGCATCTGCACTGGAAATATAATATCTCATTGTCTGATTATAATAAAAGCAGATTTTGTGGAAACAAAAAACGTACCTTTAACGATACCGCTTATACTATCCTATGTGAAAGAACATACAAAAAAACTGCTTCATTCAATTACTATGGATTAAGCCAAGATTATCTATCTTTATACAACATTACTTTTTCTGAAGGACGATACGATATAGCAATTAAATATTATTTGCAATATCTATATTTAAACACCTGTTGTATCCGTGAAGTAATGCTATACCAACCAGGTATTTATTATTCATCCGATGATTCGCTATCTTATGCTGTTATACTTTCAGCACATGAAGCTACTGAAATAGTTAAGTTAAAGGATTATTACAATCCTGTACTGGTTGATAATATCTATAAACAACCAGGTCAGCCACCCAGTTTTCTGGATATAAATGTCTTCAAACAGATGATACATGAAATGCTTACAGAAATTATATTTGATTATGAAAAATATAATGTACTTATGCGAAGCAAATTGAAAACTTATGTATCCATGCTGTAGTTGCACCGGTGCAACTGATATATCTGTTCTTTGACAATATAATACATTTAACCGGGTAGTCGGTGGACGTGCTCTCATCTGATCCGAGCCTTACGGAAAGGATGATTATTATGGTTTCATGGAATGACTTGTTTACTTTCGTCATCATGCTGGTGGCGATACTGACCTACATAGAGACCCACAGAAAGCATAAGAAATAGCCGTCCTGCTCTCGTCAAAGTTTAGGAACGGCTATCTCTTGATAGTTAAGTATTAAATTTCGCCGGGTCGGGTGAAGTGCACTCACCTTCCGACTACCTTGTTAAGTGTATTATATGTCAAATGATCAGTTTTGTCAAATTACATAAAATCAGCCCCAGTGTTGGAGCACCGGAGCTGATCCGATCTTACCGGGGAATCCCGTATAAAATCACCTTGAACAAGTGCATTTTATCATTTTCCCGGGCAGATTGCAATGCAAACATATGTCCGGGCATTTTTATGCCCATTTTTCCGTACATTTACTTAGGAGGAATGTGCAATGTCTAAGAAAGTGATGCGTAAGTCTACGGAGTCCACGGACCGGATCCGCACCGGTGCTGCCTATATCCGTGTCAGCACCGATGATCAGCTGGAGTATTCCCCGGAATCCCAGCTTGAGGAGATCAAAAAGTACTGCCTGCAGCATAACATCCTGCTGCCGTCTGAGTATATCTTTGTCGAAGAGGACGGACGCTCCGGCCGCAAGTCCAGTAACCGGTATGCCTTCCAGAATATGATTGCAACAGCGAAGACAAAACCCAAGCCCTTTGATGTTGTAGTCCTGTGGAAATTCAGTCGTTTCGCCCGTAATCAGGACGAGAGCACCTTTTACAAGTCCATGCTCCGGAAAAAGCTCGGAATCGATGTGGTATCCGTCAGTGAGCCTCTGATCGATGGCATGTATGGCCGCCTCATCGAAATGATCATTGAGTGGCAGGATGAATTCTACTCCGTGAACCTCTCCGGGGAAGTCCGCCGTTCCATGCTCTCCCGCGCCCGCAAGGGTCTCTATAATGGTAAGATGCCACTGGGATACACCAAAGCCCCGAATGAAAATCCTGTCATCGAAGAGCAGGCGGCTGCCATTGTCCGGAAGATCTTTGATATGTACGCCTCCGGCAGTGACATCAATTACATCACCAGAGATCTGAATGACCATGGATACAAGACAAAGACCGGCAAGCGTTTTGATCAAGAAGGTGTGATCTACATACTGGAGAATCCATTTTACATCGGCAAGGTACGTTATAACATGCGGGAATCCAGTGCCACCAGTACCCTGCGGGATCCCGAGGAATGGATCATCAGTAACAGCCACCATCCCCCGATTATCGATCAGAATACCTGGGACATCGTCCAAGAGCGCCGGGAGCGCAGCAAGAAGATCATGCAGCGCTATGAGCATCCGGTCTCCCACACGAAGCACTGGCTGTCCGGTCTTGTAAAATGTCCGGTCTGCGGCAAATCCCTGTCACATAAAGAAGGTTATCCCCGGAAATCCGCTCACGGAGGATCCTATATCTCCGGCGAGGGCTTCCAGTGTCTGGGATACATGAAAGGGCTTCATACAGGCTCGCAATACATCTCGGCTAAGAAACTTACCTGTGCCGTAATATCGTCTCTCCATGAGGTGCTGGAGAGCGTCACAGACGTATCCTTCGAGCTTGTCCGCACCTATGAGCCGACTGTAGAACTGGACAGGCAGCGTTACCAGTGTGAGCTGGCTTCCCTGGATCGTAAGTTGGAGCGTATCAAGGATGCTTATCTGAACGAAATTGATACTCTGGAAGATTACAAGCGGAATAAAGAGATGATCGAGAAGCGCCGGGCAGACCTGGAAGTCCTGCTCTCAGAGCTGACGACTGCTGCCTCCGGTCCCGAGAACTACAAAGAGCAGTTCTTAAGCCGTGTGCAGTCTGTCCTGGATATTATCGAAAGTGACGCACCGAATGACCTGAAAGCGGAAGCCCTCCGCGGCATTGTGCGTAAGATTGTGTTCTACAAGGATACAAATACCCTTGAATTCCACTATTACCTCATGGTAGAATAAAGCCTGTAACCCGCATAAATGCTGGATTTATAGAATAGTAGCCGTATTTCCGGCCATCCCCCACCATGCCCCGCATCCAATACAATCAATGACATAAAAAAACTCCCGCATATCCTTTTGTTTCATGATATGCGGGAGTTTCCCCATTTAGATATTTTTTGCTTACTTTAAAATTGCTGCCGTCACTTCCTGCGGAATCACAAATTCCGGTGCTCCCATAGAACCGGGAGCCACTTCGTATTCGTCAAAGGCAATGACCAGTTCGTCTTTTTCATTAAAATAGAAGTTCGTCTGCTCCGTGATCCCCTGAAAATTGAATTCCGGCATATCGTCATTATCCAGGAAATAGATCACGCCTTCGTCCGCCGCCATCTGCTCCTGCATCTGGGTCTTAATGTTCTCGCTGATCGCGGAAATATAGTCGCTCCCTTCCACAAACAGATCTTCCAGTGTCACCACATTTCCCGTCTGTTTATCAATCGTATAAAACTGATTATTCTCGTAGCCGCTGGCTTCCGTCTCCAACACGCTTAATTTTACGGTGTAATACCTCTCATTGTCCGTAACGACCTCCTGGGACACATGCAGACCATGGTATCCTTCCTCGGATAAGGTATCCTCGAACTGACGGATCAGTTCCTCTACCGTAGCCTCCATATCCTGGTTGACCGCTTCCACACCGTCTTCCGACAGATTTGCTACCGCAGCCTCCTGTCCGACACCTTCCACACTTCCGGCTGCTGTGCCCTTAGGAGTGGCTGCCACTTCTCCAACGGAAGCACCTTCTCCTGCGTCTTCTCCATAGTTGATCTGTGCAAGTTCTACTTCAGCATCATGGTTCTCGTCACTGTAATTGTACTGCCGCACTGTTACCAGCCTAAAAAAGCCACCCAGCAACGGAATATTTTCCATGGCATGGGCTATCTGTATATTGGTATTTGGCAGTGCGATCATCACGACTGCTGCAGCCGCCACTGCTGTCCATGCAGAACGCCTTCTGGCGTGCTCTACTCTTTTTTTCTCCATCCGGGCTCTGTCGATACCTGCCTGCAGCCGTTCCCGTCCCGCTTCGGGTATTATCATATTCTCATACTCCTCTTTTAATTGTCTCAACTGTTCCTGTTCTGTCATATCTATTCTCCATCTGCCCGGTCGGTTCGGACCGGTCATGTTATCTCTTCCTATATCTTCCTATATCTCTTTGTCTGTATCTGTCTTATGTCCTGCCTATATATGATGTCGGGGCAAAATCCCACGACTTTGACTACGGATTGCTCAGCCCATGCTGCCCTCGAGGTTCAGCCGCAGTTTTTTCATCACCCGGTACAGCCTGCTCTTTACCGTACTCAGGTTCTCATCCAGGATCTTCGCGATCTCCTCCAGCTGCCTGTCCTCAAAAAATCGTAGGACTACGATGGCACGATCCTTTGGGTCAAGATTTTCTATTGCGCGCTTTAAATCAATATTTTCATAGATATCTTCACTTGCCGCCTGGATCTCCTCCACATCCACGCTCTCCTTCCGGCTGCGCAGGAAGCTGCACGCCTCGTTGATCACGATCCGGTACACCCAGGTCTCCACGTATTGCGGCTCCTTCAGGCTGTCACTTTTTAAAATAGCTTTATAGGCTGCTTCCTGTACAATATCCAGCGCGTCCGCTTCATTATGTACATAACTATAAGCAAGACGGTAATACTTCTCATACCCTTCCGTCAGGGCACGCTCCACCGCCTGTTCTTTTTTTCTGTCCGACATATATCCTTTCCTCACTTTTGAAAACTGCATGCAATTATTTTTCGGTATTTATTGTAACACATATTCTTTTGATATATTCTACGATTTTGACGCTGTATTCCCGCAAAAAGTTTCACCGACAAAAAATATTCCAGACTGAGGTTTTTTTTTCTTTTTTCTTTTAGTTTCTTTTTTTCTTTAGTTTTTTTCTTTTTTTCTTTAGTTTTTTTCTTTTTTCTTTTTTTCTTTTAGTTTTCTATCATTTTTGACGCAAATAAGCGGCATACGTCTCTTCATCAAGACATACACCGCTTTTCATGTTTATACTGTTACACCCTTTGCCAGTACGCTCCCACATTCCCACTTTTATTCAATTACTATGTCAGATACTTATTCTTCCTCAGAACCACTCTTTTTTCTTACATAGAATACAGCTCCAAAAACATTCAGTATAATACAGATACCTATAATAATGATTATCGTATTATTCCATGCATATTTTGAAGTGCTGTCATCTGTCTTAGGTGCAGGAATGGTTTCATCAGATTTGTTGTCTGCCTGACCGTTATCACTCATAATCTTGGCATCAACAACAATCGTGTAATCTGATGCATGGGTAAATACAAGTTCCACATTTCCATCCGGATCAATCTGTCCGGCGCTGATAAATTCCAGTTCTCCGGTCTGTTCATTGTAGTAGAACAGGTTCGCATACAGTCCTGCATTCTTTGATTCCATGTTGACGGTCAGTGTGGCTGTAAATCCAAACTCTCCGTCATAAGCAAGAGTCAGATTCAAGGAAGAATGTTCCCCGGTCACGTTATTGATCACATCCACAGGAATGGATTTTCCGGCGTCGGCTCCGACTGTCACATCAAAATCAATATCTCCAGCTGCATCAGTAATATCCTTTCCATAAATCTTCCAGGAAAGACCATTTCCCATATCCAGAACAAGTGTTGTATCTTTGCCCTTGATACTGTCAATTACATCTTTCGGTACTACAGTTGTTCCGTTCATTGCAACCGTTACCGTATCGCCTGCCTTAGCTTCTTCAAGCTGTGGCTTGATCACATCCCAGCCTTCCTTGCCGCTGTCATCCTTGATGTATGGCTTAATTGAAGTACCATTGTCCTTACCATTATCCGTATCAGGCTGTGGCTTCTGATTCTGATTACCATTGTGTGTGCCAGACTGCGGTTTCTGGTTTTGGCTGCCATTATCCTTGTTGCTGTCATCGGACTTGATCTTAGCGATCGGCTGTGTGTAACTGTGTCCGCACTTGGAGCAGGTGTAGGTCATGATGCCTTCCTCTGTTGTCGTTGCAGCTTTGGTTACTTTTGATACATAGCTGTGTCCTGTTGCCGGAATATTCTCCGTGTAGCTGTCTCCACAGGAACAGGTATAAGACCTTACCCCTGCCTCTGTACAGGTTGCTTCCTTCGTAATGCTTCCCGTATAGTTGTGAGTGTGCTTTTCCTCCGGCAGCTTCGCAATGCTCTCTGTGTAGCTGCTGTTGCATCTGGTGCAGGTGTAGGTTCTGATGCCTTCCTCGGTTGTCGTTGGCTGCTTTGTTACGGTTACTTTATAATCATGTCCCAATGCTGCCAGCTCTTTTCCGGTACTCATAAGTTTATCGCAGTCCGTACAATAGGTATCTCCTGCGTATCCGGTCTGCGTGCAGGTCGTTTCCCGCTGATTCCGTATTTCAGTGTGCGTGTGATCACATTCTCTTCTTGTAATCGTAATGCTTACACTTTCTGTCTCATAATTTCCCTTGTCAGCTCCTATATAAACCGCAGTCGCCGTCACAGCCACACCATCTGCAAGCACCGTGTCCTTATCTGCCTCCTGCCAGCTCCATCCTTCCTGAAGTGTAATATTGCCAACCTTCTTTGTGCTGTGTGCCGGTGTCATTGCAGCTTCCGGCATGTTTGGAGCTTTCGCTGCCTTATTGACCGTAACTGTTATTGTTCTAGTTACTGTATTGTAGTTGTTTGTGTCATCAGGTGTAAATACTGCCTGATAGCCTTTGTTGTTTACAGTCGGAATGATGTTCGTTCCTGTAAAGCTCCATGTTCCGGCAAGTGAATTGCCATCTGCCCCTGTCACACTTCCGCCTGTTATATCTGAACCGGTAAGCGCAGCATCCGGATTGTATCCACGCTCTGCAACGGTTGGTACTGTTACAACTATCGGAGTTGCCTTGGCTACTGTGATGGCTGCTGTTCCGGTAAGTTCCGCGTAATACGTACTGTCTGCCGGCTTGAATACCCAGCCCGCCTGTGTGGTTCCGGCTGCCGGTATCTCGTCCGGATTGCTCCATGAAAGAATACCTTCTATCACATCATCTGTACCGGCTTCCACAAAAACGGTATTTCCAAGTGTCAGCTTTGAAACCTTTTCCCCATAGGTCAGCGCATTGCTTCCATCTACAGATACGGTGTTTCCGCTCTTAATCTCTACCGTCTTCTTATCTGTAATACTAATCGTCAGCGTGTATCCAGCATTCGCATAGTTCTCCATCGAAGCTGTTACCGTGATAATTGCTGTCTTTCCAACCTTGGACGCATCTACCTGATTTACTTTATAGGTCAGATTTCCGGCTGTATCGACTGTTACCTCACTTAAAAGCTTCTCTGTATCTGTCTTTGCAACCGCATATGCTGTAGTTCCCCTATCCGTCGGAAGCTTTCCTGCAATATTCACACCGATTGCCTTACCGTCTGAACCGGAAGCATACGCATAGGTCTTATTTTCCGTGATGCTGGAAACGGTGAGTGGGCGTTTGGTAATATTTACCCAGGCGGAGCCGGAAGCATCCGCATAGCCGAACTGGGAGACCTTATAAAATACGATCTTTGGACCATTCGTGAAGTTGGTGTAGGTCAGGCTGTCCTGTGTGCAGCTATCTGCGCTTTCGCCGTATTTTACGGTTGCGCCACTGGGCACGCCGGTGAGGGTGATTCCGTGCGCATTACCGTCATACTCACCCTCATAAGGCACAGGCGAAATGCCGCTGAAGTGCTTCTGCGTGAGTTTGACCTTGATCTGCGCCGTCACAGGCATGCCGGGCTGCTCCACCTCGTTAGCAATCGAAGTAAGATCTAATGTTCCGGTGAGCGTCTGCTCCTCCAGCGTATTCGGATTATAACCGCTCCATGTGACGGGGATCTTATCAAATGTTTTGCCGTCCTCCGTGGTGATCGTCACGGTTTCGGGTAGTCCCAGCTCTTCCAGCGCCGTTCCGTAGGGCTTGTCCGTAATGCCAGTCAGCGTATGGCAGCTCTTTACCGTACGCTTGACAACCGTTACGTTATAGTCCTGAGTCAGCTCCTTGTAATTATTGGTATCTGTGGGAGTAAACACAATCGTGGTGGTCTTGCTGCCTGCGCTGTCCCAAGATTTCGCAGCACCTGCCTTGAAAGCGAAGGTGCCTTCGCCGCTGCCGCCGGTGAGGGTCGCTTCACTGTTGACATAAACCGATGCAGAAAGCGTCGGCCATTCGGTCACCACCGGATTAGCCTTCTGAATGGTATACTCCACGCTGGCAGTGGCAGCCTTGTTACCCTCGCCCACCGTGATGCTGGCGGTGTACTCGCCCGCGTCGGTGGGGAGCGCGCCGTTTTCCAACATCTGTTGACCATACGTGCCCGTCTTTATGTAGCTGATGGTGATCCCACTCGCCGCCGGACCCTGCCAATCGCTGCTTGCAGTCACCGTGGCGGGTTTGCCTTCCCCGCTGTAGGTCAGCTCGGCGGGGGCCGCAATGGTCACGCTGCCGCCGTTTCCGTCGGTCAGATAGCAGCCCTCTGCCGTACACTTCGCGGTGATGGTCGCGCCGCTTGCCGTGTACGTCCAGCTATGCTGATGCTGGGTCACGGTGAACGGCTCGCTGTAGCAATTGTAGCCGTTGCTGCACTGGACGTAAATGTGGTACTGATAGCTCTTGTCTACGGGCAGCCCGGAGATTGTGAGCGTCTTGCTCTTCTCGCCGGTATGCGTTGCAGTATTAACTTTTTTGAAACTCGTGGTCCAGTCGTTTTCTGATTCGTTAAACAGCTCCCACCAGTAGTAGTAGGTGACGTTCTCCGTTTCGGGCTCGGACGCGATTACCGCAGTCAGCGTGATATTGCCGTCCGTCGCAAACGCCGAGCTTCCGGTGTAGTTCGTATCGCTATTCGGATAGATCTTTTCGACCGCGAAGGGGGCTTTTTCAACGGTGACTTTTGACGGGATTGAATTGGCGTTGGGGAGCCATTCATTATCCGTTGTTTTTTTGTAAGCGTACCCCTTCGCCAGCAGCGCGTAGGGCTTGACATAGCCGGCATCGCTCGTGATCGCGCCGTAGCTGCCGCCGCTGAGGCTGGCGCTGCTGCCGTCGTCCTTTACAGCCACACGGCTGAAGGTGCCGTTGCTCAGCGAAAGCTTTCCGCCGTTCTGCGCCGTGACAATGGCAAGCTTCGTATTCCCGTCGTTGACGGTCAATTCCGCGTCTTTGCCGTCCACCGTCACATAGAAGCCTCCGTTGCTGCCCGTGACCGTCAGAGAAATGCCCTTGGCGATGAGGTCCACACCATCGACCGTTTTCCCGCCGGTCGCCAGCGTCACCGGCCCGCGGGTCAGCTCATAGGTGGTCCGCTTCCCGTTGACAGTGTCATCCACATTCTGATACAGCGTGATGGTCTTTGCACCGTCCGCCGCGTTCGCCGCCTCAATGGCAGTGGCAAAGGCCGTGTACCAGCTCGTCTTGTCGCCGATGGTCAGCGACGCCGCCATCTGCTTCTTACAGACACTGCAAATGCCCTTGCCGTCCGTGCCGCCGTTGTGCGTATGCGACACGACCTTGACATTTTCCAGCGTATTCACTCTATCATTGGTCACAGCCTGATTATCACTTGCTCCGTAATACGCCGCGCCCTCCGCCAGCAGGTCGGCGAGTTTGCGGTCGCCGTTGGTTTTGATCATCGTAAATGTGCCGCCGGAGAGCTTGACTTTGGTGGTGTAAAAATCCGCGAAGGTAAACGTGCCGCCGGTGATCGTCCCCGTGACATTGTAGTCAAACGTAACGCCGCCATATTTCTTTTCATTATTAAAGCTGCCGCCGCTGATGTTCGCGATGCTGCTGCCGTTGAATTTGACATTACCAGTGAAGGTACCGCCCTTGGCGTTCAGCGTACCGTTCACCTCGACGGAGGCGTCGGTAAATGTGACGCCCTCCTTCACCGTCGCCGTGCCGTCGATGGTCGCACCTTTATAGCTGCCGCTGGCAAAGGTCACGTCCGCGTTTTTAGCGACCGTCACATTCTTGGCGGTGTGCGTTCCGCCCTTCAGCGTCAGCGTGCCGGTCAGCGTTATGGAGGTGCCGTAAGGCATATCCCGCAGCAGGGTCAGCGTCGGCTCGGTGCAGCCCTCATTGCTCCAGCCGTTCAAGGTCTGGATGGCCTCTACATAGCCGTGTTCCAGCGCACTGTCTTCCGTGAAGTAGGCAGTCTTGGTCGTGCCGTCAGCGGCCTTGGCGGTGATCTTCGTATACAGCTCCTTGTGGCACACAGCGCACACAGGGTTGCTGTCATCGGCGCACTGATGGACGCACTCCGTGAACTGCACCTTGTACGCTGTATAGCCGGTCAGTTCGGAGATTTTCTCCGTCTTGGGAACGATGCTCCATACACTGTCCTTTTCGCCGTACAGCTCGCACTTCGCATAGTCGGTTCCCAGCAGGTCGTTAACGGTGAGGCTCTTGCTCTTCGTGTTGTCCGTGATCTTGCCGATGGTGCAGGCGTTTGTATTGCCATTCCACAGCTTCAGATTGTAGCCCGTACTTGTGGAGCCAGCCGCAGCATTGCTTAATACCAACTCGCCGATTTCGCCGCCAAAGCGCTCCAATGCGCCGCCGGCCTGCAGCTCCACGCGCGAAATCTTGCCGGTGTAGGAGTCGCCGACTGCAAGCGTTCCGTTGGAGGAAACGTAAAACGTGACATCGAGCGCCTGCGTTCCGCCGCCTGTTCCGGAATCCTTGACCGTCAGAGTCCTGGGTTTGTTCCCACCTCCGACGCTAATGTAATAACGCTCGCTGCTGACAGTTTTGCCATTCAGATCCAGCGTCGCTGAGTAGGTGTAAGAAGAAGAGCAATTTCCTGCGAGTGTCACATCCCGCAGCAGCGTCACGGTGTTGCCTCTGGCTGCATCAAACGCCTTCGTCAGCGTCTGATAATAGGCGCTATCGCCCACGCGCGCGTCGAATTGCGTTTTGCACTTCTTGCAGGTGTAGCCGGTATCGTCCATCTCGTGCGTGCAGGGCACAAGATAGACCTTGCCGTCATCGCCCAGGCTGGTCACGCAGTCGGCGGCGTCCGCCTTGAAGTTCTCGGCGCTGAGCGTCACGCCGCTTGCCGGTTCGGCGATGGCCCCAAGATTTATGCCTTCACGCACGCCCACACGGATGACCGAATCCTCTCTCAATGCGCCTGATACAAGAATGGGCAGCTTCCAATCATAATTGGCGTAATAGCCGGCCTTCACCGAGCCGGAAATAGTGAGCTCAGGAGTGTTGCTTTCCCTTCCGTCGTAGTAAACGTCATATTGAGAGTTGTCGGTAACGGTAGCATCGGTGAGGGTAATAGCGCCCTTTCCATAGATGCCGCCGCCCTCAAAGGTACTGTTGTTTCCGGTGATCGTCACATTCTCGACGGTTACCCCTCTCTCCGAATAAATGCCGCCCCCGTGGCCATAACTTGTATTCCCCGTGGCGGACGCCTTGTTGCCGGTGATCGTGGCGTTGGAGATCGAAACTGTGCCGGCGTTAAAGTGGATATAGATCCCATGTTGTCATCCGTGGCCGTGGCGTGGTTGCCGGTGATGGTGCCGCCGTCCATGGTGAAGCTGCACTTCTCACCCACATATACGCCGCCGCCACCGCCGTCAGACGCACCCGCAGTGTTATCGGAAATGGTTCCGCCATGCATGGTGAATCTTGGCGGGTCGGTCTGATTCGTCGTGCCGACAAGGAACACACCGCCGTAGTCTTCATTACCGGTAATCGCTCCACCATACATGGTAAAGGACGAGCCGGTCTGATAGGCGCTGCCCTTTATACCGACCTGCACGCCGCCGGTGATCGTGCCGCTGTACAGTTCCAATTTGCCGCCATTGACGAGCACTTCGCCTTGAACCCTGCCGCTGCCGATGCAGTCGGTCAGCGTCAGCGTCGCGCCTCTGCCGACCGTGATACTGCCGGAAATCGTCTGCCCGTTCAGGCAGAGGTTGACCTCGCCTTCTGGCACAGCCCAGCTCCCCGACACAGACCGCGTCAGATAATAGCTGCCCGCAGAATTAGGCAGGGAATCGGCTGCCGTCCATGCTGTGCTGTTGTTATGGGTATGACCGTTGTACCGCTGTCCTTGCCGCAGACACAGTGGGTATGCTCGCCGGACTGTGCGTCCGCCAACAGCGCGGTCTGGCTGTTGAACCTGCCAAGCAGCGCCTCGAAGTCTGCGCCGGTGATCTGCGCCTGCTGCTCTGCGTTCAGTGCTTCATAAGCATCATACGCCGCCTGAATGTCGTCATAAGCTGCGTCCAGCTCGTCGGCGGTCATGCCGTCCAACTCACTCACGATGGGCAGCGCATCGATCATCGTCTGCACAGCGGATACCGCCGCGTCCGCATTGTTCCCGGCGTTTTCATCCTCGCCGTTCTCGGGCGCATCTGCTTTGCTGTCCTCAGCGCCACCGGCGTCAGGGGTACCGGTATTTTGCGGGTCACCCTCTGAACCGTTCTCTTCCTCATTCGTTCCAGCCTGTTCGGATACGGCGGGCGAAATTTCCTCCTGCCGCTCCTGCTGCACGATGGCGCCGCCCTCCAGCGCGTCCTCCGCCGCCCACGCGGGCGCGGGGAATAGCGTCAGGCACAGCGCCAGCGTCATGAGCATACTCAATACTCGTTTTTTCATGTACTTCCTCCTTGAGAAATACTCCTGCTTTTATGTGAAAATCCGGCTTCTGCCGGATGCTGTTTTTACAGGTCCTCGGGGACTAAATGCAGCTTCTTCGCGGCGGTCTTGGCCTCCGCCCGGCGCTTCACGCCCAGCTTGTCGAGGATGTGGCTGACGTGGGTTTTCACCGTGGGCAGCTTCACGTCCATGATCTGCGCAATCTCGGCGTTGGACTTGTCCGCGCAGATGAGATGCAGAATTTGTAGCTCCGTGGGCGTCAGCTCCTCGCCGGGGGCAAGGCGGGGTTCGAGGAAATGCGGGTAGAACGCCGCTTGCATCCGCACCGCCGCCATTAACTGCTTATACCACTTTTTGTCGCCATCCCAGTCCAGTGCCCCCAGCAGCGGCAACACTGCCGTGCCGTATACGCTGACGGTGCGGATGAATCGGTACTCTGCCGCCGCGCCCAGCGCCGCCGTCAATCGCTCGCGCCACCGCTCATCCTTCTTGCGGCGCAGGGCGATGGCAGTCAGGACATTCAGGTGAATGCCGTCGATGATGCGGGCGCAGTTTTGAATGTACGGCTCCATGGGTGAGAGCGTCAGCAAAGCGGCGTCCGGGCGGTTCTGCATAATTTCCACCATTGCCTGCGTGAGATACTGGTAGCGCCGCATGACATTCAGGTGCGTTGGTTCGCAAGGGGCTTTTTCCCGGTACCACGCATCCGCCGCATCAAGGTCGCCGGTGTGCATGTCAATACGGCAGAGCATGGCGTCCATATTGGGCAGAAAGCGAGTCAAACCGCGCTCGACAAAGCATTCATGGAGCACCTCGATGGTGCGCCGCGCGTCGGTGGGCTGCCCGTTTGCCAGCTGGCTGCGGGCCAGCAATCCGCTGACGGCGAACTCCATGTCCGACGTGCCGTGGTTGCGGACCTCGTTCATCTGCGGGAGAAGGGACAGCATCCGGCCGGCGACGTCCTCGCCCTTTTCAAACTTGCTCTCGGCAATGGCGCAGTCGGCAAGACACACACTGTCCCGCCCCAGTACTGCCTCCACGGGGAGACGGAGGGTTTTGTAGAGCAGGTCGTCCTTTTTGCTCCATTCGGAAAAGTCCTTGCCACCGTTCATGATGCTCGGCAGCGCGCTCGTGACGGAGAAGGACGGCAGCGCCACCTCTTTGTTCGTCAGAAGCCGGAACACGGCGGGGATGGTTTCCGTCAGACCCTTCACGCCCCGCTGGGGCAGGGAGATGTCCAGCCATGCAAGGCGGCCGCGCGCCTGCTTTCCGGCGGCGTCCTGCCTGCCGCAGTGTTCGACAAACTTTTGCAGTTCGCCATACCAGCGCTCCGAGCCTTCGTAATCCATGACCAGCGCGCAGAGCATGCTCATGCCCTGCATCAGAGAGGGGGATGCGAGAATTTCCGCCTCCGGCAGGCTGCGGTAGTATTTCTCCATCTCGCTGTAATGGCCCATGCCGGGATGAAGCTCGGCATTGCGCACCAGAAGCTCGGAGACCTTGGAATGATCCCCTGCCATGGTGTAGCACTCCAGGGCGTGGGCGTAGTCTTCCTTCAGCTCATAGTACAGCCCGCCCCGGCCGATGAGCGCTTTGCGCTTTTCCTCGGTATACTCCCGTTCCATCTCCCAAAGGAGAAAAGCCCGGAAACCCGACCAGAAGTGGAAGCGCTGGCAGTCGTCGTAGCGCAGCATAGTAGTGTATCGAAAAATCCAGTCCAGCCGTTCGCCGGCACGGGGATCACCGCTGACCATCCGCGCCATTTCCAGGTCAAAACTTTCAAAGGGGGCTAGCTCCAACAAGAAGCGCCGCACCGGCAGGTCAAAGCGCCGGTAGATGGCGGTCTCAAAGTAGAGGAACACCTCGTAGAACACCCGCGCCACCAGCTCCGGCGTCCACGGCTTGTCCGGGGACATGCACCGCGCCGTGATGGCCACACCCAACGGATAGCCCACGGATTCTTTCAAAATTCCATCAATCTCGCTATCTGTTACGTTTACTCCCGAAAGCTGAAACAGCCGCCGCACATCGCCCTCATCAAAAAGCAGGTCGTCGGCCTCCAGCACTGTCATCAGCCCCGTATACTGAAACGCCGTCAGGCAGCCGGGCGGCACACCGCGCGAGAGCAGCACAAAACGGCGCTCCGGACTTGAGCGAATCAGTTCGCAAAGAGCCTGCTGCCCGGCTTCCTCCTGCATGAACTGAAGATCGTCAATCAGCAGAATGTCCCAATCCTGCGCTGACGGTGGGATTGCGCAGTCTGGGTCTGCTGCACTTTGCCGCAGCACGTTCCGACCGCGCAGCAGTGCGTCCGCCAGTACTGTCTTTCCAAAGCCGCAGGGTGCGCTGAAAAAAAGGACTCTGCCATGCGCCATGAAGCTGTCAAACCGTTTCTGAACGGAGGTCTTTATGATAATATTTTTGGTCATTTCTTTCCTCCCTTTGATACAGAGCGAGATTGCCATAAGTCTTTCGTAATCTGTCTCGAATTATATTATACGAGTCTGTTTCGAAATGTAAATCATCCCAAAGGATGAGACACGCTGCATAGCAAACTGCTATGCAGATCATTTTTGTTTGATTTTGATAGCATAGATGCAAATAAGCAGCCACACACCGAAGTGCATGACTGCTATGTAAAAAGTTCGGAAAGGATTTTTGCAATCTGACACAGTTTCCTGGCCCTGAATCTCCATCAACATAAAAATATCTCCATCATTTCAAAAGAGAATGACGGAGATATTTCGCCTTGTTTATTCTTGTAGCAGCCAATCGGCTATATCATGGATTTCGATTCCTTCATAGCTATATTTTGGATGTTTGGTTCTGGCAATAATCATTTTCGGATAAGCATCTCGAATCTGAAGCAGAGGAGAGCATTCTCTCTCAAATGTTTCCTGCCCGGAAATGTTGTCGCTGACCTGAATATAAATCTTCTCGCTGCCTCTCTGAGCAACAAAGTCGATCTCCTTTTGATAGAGCTTGCCGACATAGACATCGTATCCACGGCGAAGAAGTTCGATGCAAACGATGTTTTCATATACTCTGCCGTAATCCATATTTCTGCTTCCCAGTATTGCATATCGAATACCACTGTCACACAAATAGAACTTTTCAGAGCTTTCAAGGTATTTCTTGCCTCGGATGTCGTATCTCTTAATATCATAAAATACAAAAGCATTGCACAAATACTTAATGTACTTGC
>ERZ791724.204-NODE-204-length-56211-cov-14.190363_pt1 | contig 56211 bp, 103 predicted proteins | sample MGYA00510044_ERZ791724 | MGnify/ENA primary metagenome ERZ791724 (study PRJEB30046, sample SAMN00715140) | human gut metagenome | study: EMG produced TPA metagenomics assembly of the A metagenome-wide association study of gut microbiota in type 2... | reverse complement strand
TAATAGAGCGGAATAAGGAAGTGGTCAATGCAGTTCGATTCTCTCATCCCCTGCTATTTTTTCAAGGAGAAGAAACACTGCAAACCCACATAAACACTGAATGAAAGGAGATTTTTTGAACATCGTCTTTTTGCAAGAAAATAAAGAGGTAATCAAGAAAGTAATCATAGAAGTTTAGCAAACGCCGTAATGGCGTTATTTTTTTGCTTATTTTTGGCGGATAACTGTCGGAAACATGACGGTTAATCCGTCTTTTTTTATGCCAAAATATAATCAGAAAGAGAGGTAGTGCGAATGTTTTCGGATGAAATTAGAGAAAAAATCTTAAGCAAAGAAGAATTACAGAAACTTGACTTAGTGACATTATCTCTTGTTATCCACGCAATCGAGGAAGTTTTAGAGGAGGTAGAAGATGATAAACAATCCTTATCAGACAACACCTATGATGAATAATGGATATGTACCGCAATATGGAACATATCAATACAATCCTATGGCAAATATACAGAGATACCAGCAACAGGAGCAAATTTTACCGACACAAATGCCGGGAACATCACAACAGAATGTTATGGGGAAAATTGTTGATAGTATAGAGGCTGTCAAGGCTGTAGATATTCCTATGGATGGCAATATTTATTATTTCCCAAAGGCTGACGGAACAGAAATTTACGGCAAACAATGGCAGTCAGACTTTACAACTCGTATTTTGACCTATAAGCCATGTTTGGATAGTAACTCTAACAATTTATCATCTAATGATAAAAAATCGAAATTTGACCTGTCAGATGAAAGCACAGAGCTGTTTATGAATAAGTTTGATGAACTATCAGAGAAGATAGGGCAGTTGGAAGATAGATTTGATAAATCTTTAGGAGCGCAAAGAAAAACTTCAAAAGCTCAAAGCAAGGGCGGTGATGAAGAATGAATCCGCAGCTAATTCAAACTATAAATCAGCTTAAGTCAATTCAGAATCCACAACAAATGGCTATGAATTGTTTACAACAATCTGCTAAACAAGGTAATCCAATGGCAAAAAACTTGCTTAATCAAATAAACAGTGGAAATACGCAAGGCGCAGAGCAGATTTTAAATAATTTTATGAATACACAAGGAATAAATCTTAATGATATTAAGAAAATGATGAATTAGGACATTTTGGGTGTGCGCACATAATGACCGGTTATCCCATTTGTTAATAAAATAAATGGAGGTAAACAAGATGTTTAATTCAAACGGAGTTAGTCTCGCAGATATTGCCGCAGTAACAGGCAATAACAGAAACAATGATGGTATGTGGGGAGACGGTGCATGGTGGATTGTCATTCTTCTTATTTTCGGCTGGGGTGGTTTTGGTAACAACGGCTGGGGTAACGGTAACGGAATGGGTTCTACTGCTGCCGCTTATACAGACAGTGCTATTCAGCGTGGATTTGATAATCAGGCTGTTGTTTCAAAACTTGATGGCATTTCTAACGGACTTTGTGACGGTTTCTATGCTATGAACAACAGTATGCTCACAGGCTTCAATGGCATAAATACAAACATTATGCAGACAGGCTACGGTATTCAACAGGCTATTAACGCTGATACAGTCGCTAATATGCAGAATACAAACGCATTACAGTCGCAGCTTGCTAACTGTTGCTGTGAGACAAGAGAAGCCATTCAGGGTGTAAACTACAATATGGCAACTAACACCTGTGCTTTGCAGAACACAATGAATAATAATACAAGAGATATTATTGACAGCCAGCAGGCAGGAACGAGAGCTATCCTTGATTTCCTGACTAATGACAAGATAGCTACGTTACAGGCAGAGAACAATGATTTACGCAGAGCTGCTTCACAGGATAGACAGAATGCACTTTTAACTACCACAATGGCAGCACAGACAAATCAGATTATTGATGCAGTAAGGCCTACACCGGTTCCATCATTCCCAGCAAGCAACCTTTACGGATATGCTTACGGATGCGGATGCAATACAGGTTGCGGATGCTAAACAACTGAATAATTAACAAGTATCTTAATCAATTTTAATCGGTTTAATTCTTGGTTTAACTCGGTTTAATTCAATTTAACTTGATTTAACTCAATTTAATCGAGTTAAGTATCGAGTTTAACTCGAAAGAAAACTCGAAAGATTATGTCTGCTAAGCAGTATTACTTATAATCAAAGGGCAGGCTATAATGTTTGCCCTTATTTTAATTATCTGGAGGTTTCTAAAATGGAAGAATTAAAAAATAAGTTTATAGAAGCAATTAAAAGCATAGATTTTAATAAGCTTAGCATCTACGAATTAAAAACTGTATCAGAAATTTCTGATACAGTAGATAAGATGGCAAAGAAAGATTATACAGAATTGCTTAAAGAGTCTATGGTTTCAATGGGAGTAAAAACTTCAAAAGAAGAGAAGCCTAAAACAATAGGAGAAATGAAATAAGGGGGTTTTTATTATGGCTGAATTTTCAAATGTTGCAACACAGACAGTTGCGGTAAATGGAAATGTATTATTTACAGATGCACCAACATCTGTATGCAACAAAGGATATATATCGCACAGAACAGGAAGCGGATTAATCAATCTCAAAGGTGCTACTAACACTTGCAAGGCAAAGTACAGAGTAGAATTTAATGGAAATATTGCAGTACCGGCAGGTGCTACAGCAGGTCCTATATCCCTTGCGATTGCGATAGAGGGCGAACCAGATTTATCAACACTTGCAATTTCAACACCGGCAGCGGCAGAAGCATTTAACAATGTTTCTATGGCTACAGATGTATGGCTTCCTTGTGGTTGCTGTCAAGCAATCTCTGTTAAGAATACATCTACACAGGCTATCAGTGTTGCTAATGCAAATATCACAATCAACAGAATAGGTTAAGAAAGTGAGGTAAACAACTATGCATATTGAAAGAATACACAAAATGGTTGAGTGCCTTACCGAAAAGACACTATCTGAACTTGATAAGGGCATTGAGAATGTCAATACAGAGGAAATGAGCGAAGCGGTCGATATGATTAAGGACTTATGTGAAGCAGAGTACAAGGCTGTTATCGTTAAGTCTATGAAAAAAGCTGATGAAGAGGAAGAAGAGTACAACAAGGAGCTACTTAGAGCCTTAAAAGACGAATATGGAGAAGAGGGTGGCAGAAGATACTATGATGAATACAGATATAAGACTACCGGTAGATTTGCTCCTAAAGGCAAGGGCAGTTATGTAGGCAGAAGAGGATACGAAGAACCACCTTATTACCATATGTACCCAGAGCGTGATATGGATAGAGAATATGGCAGAATGTACTATACGGAGCCTACAGCTACACATACATCTGAAAGTGGCTACGACAGGGCAAAGAGAATGTACACAGAAACTAAAGAAATGCACAAAGCTAATACACCAGAGGATAAGGAGCATAAGATGAAGTCACTTGACAGCTACACTAAGGAACTCGCAAGCGACATTACAGGTATGGTTGCCGATATGTCAGCAGAAGAGAAAAATTTACTTAGAACAAAGTTAAGCACTCTTGTATCTAAGATTTGATTTTAAAGGCTATGAGTAGCAATATTCATAGCCTGTTTTATTTAAAAAGGGGGCATACAGATGATTTTTACAATCAATGGTACAATTTGGCACATACAATATAAAAATTCAAATTCAAGCGAATTAAGGCGGTCGGACAATACAATCAGCTTAGGTGCAACTGACAGAAACACGCATACAATATATCTGTCAGACAAACTACAGGGATTTATGCAACGCAAAGTTTTGATACACGAAATCTGCCACGCTGTCTGTATGTCCTATGATGTGTATTTGCCTATCGAACAAGAAGAGATATTGTGCGATTTTGTGGCAACTTATGGGGATGAAATATTTGACATTGTTGATATGGTTTTAGGGGCAGTTAGGAGAGTGGGATAATGAGTATTGATGAGCTATTGGAAATAATTCAAAGGACTAATCCGACCATGACTAAGGAGCTGTTGATATATGAACTTAGTCAATGCCGATATTCAAGTAAAGCATTGATTTATACAGAAAGTTGTTGTGTTGACAATAATATTTAAAAATGCTATTATTTAATAGATGTAAACAATTGATAATTAATATATCATTTTACCTTAATAGAACCATAGTGGAAAGTTGCATTGATACATTTTTGTATAGGTGCAACTTATTTTATTTTAGAGGTTTTATTATGAGAGTTGTAAGATTAAAAATGTATCAAGAAATGGCTAGATTCAATAATCCATCAGCACCAAGAGGTGCAGATTGTTACCCTTTGCCACCATTTAGTACAGTTAATGGGTTTATTCATTCAATGTGTCAATGGAAAATGTATCATAAATTAGATTATTTTGTTACTGGCAAAGGAATTTATAATACTAAGGTGCAAAAAGAATGGCACGGTGGCTATAATTTCAACAAAATTAGCGATGAAATGCTTAATCGTTGGGATGTCATAACAGATAACGCAAACGGAAGTCATACAGGTTGGGTCAATGCAGTTAAATATCATTTGATGTTGGTTGATTTATATACAACTATATACATTAAAACTACTGACAATGATATAGATGATATATACCATGCTTTACTAAATCCGCCGGTATATCCATCATTAGGTGAGTATGGTGATTTATGCAAGATTGAAGCAGTAGATATTGTAGAACTTAAGGAACTTGACAAAACTATATCAGCTCCATTAGATACGCAATCTTATATTCCTGTTAATAAAGGCAATTTCGCAGGAACTATATATAGAATTAATAACAAATATGAAATTGTTAAAGGACTTAGGCGATTTCAGAAAGTTCCTTGTTATTTGGTGGATAAAGGGCAGGAAGTTATGAGCAATCTTTTTGATGATGATAAGCCAATTATTTTTATAGACTAATTTAAAACCCACGGAATATAGGTAAAGTTTTTCTTTACCCCCGTGGGTTGACTTTTTGTATTCACAATTTCAATTTTAAAAAATCTCAAAATTTGGTGCAGATTTCGTTCAAATCCTACTAAAAAAATTGGAAAAATTTCTCTACAAATTTTATTGCTAAAAATTTTGATACCCCCGTCATATGCAATTTTGGAATCTAAAAATCGGTTACACAGAATTTCAATTTTTGCTCCTGATTTCGTTCAGATTCGCTCTTAGAAATTGATGAAAAACTTTAATAGATTAAAGCACATTATATAAACTTGACCGGCTGCGGTTCGCGCTTGTTTTGACTTTGTGGCTTTGTGATTTGCCCTGTACGGCGGTTTTATTGTGTCGGTGTAGACTTATTAAGCTCGCAAAGCAAATAGCCTTAAAACGCCTTTGGCAGCGTTGCATAAAAAGGGTATAGTATGCCCTTGTAAGCTGTGGAAGCTGTCGCCAGATCTGGAAGATATACCAAAACGCACGCCGCTTCAACTGGGTACACTTGTACACCTAAAAAGGCACAAAAAGCCGTATATATAAGCATAGCATTATTATATTAATTTTTCAAGGTGCAACAAGAGCATATTAATATATATGCTAATGCATCCGCAGGAATTAAACCCATACAAGCCACCAGATAACGCCAAAAAGGGCGTAGAATGTACGCCCTTAAAATTACCAAAATTCTATATATCCGCCGTTTCTGCGGTAGTGGAACCACACCCCCGAAGCATAACGAACACACAATATATTATTACTTTCTGTCCAGCTTTCGACAGGCTCGCCATAAGTCCAGCACTCAAAGATGGACTTGTGGAAGTTATAACATTCTTTAATTGTCAGCTCCATAATATACCCCCTTATATTCAATATTTCCCCAGTTATCCGGGTAAAAGCAAGCCGGGGAATCGAACCTCGAAAACGCTCCAAGCCTTGCCTAAATACAGCTTTTAAGTGCTAATCTTTTAACCTCTTCGCACTTAACATTGACAAGATATTTTGCGCGGTCAAAATTAACTTTGCCGCAAGTACAATTAACAATGTAATTTGCGCATTCAATGTATTTTTTAGACTCTTCTTCGTATGCCTTATCAAAAGCCTTTTCCAGTTCTGCATTTTCTGGATTCTTTTCCCATTCTTCTTCTATTGCATCGCAAGATTTCACAAGCTCGCAATATTCATCAATCAATTGATATAATTTCATAAAATTAACCACCCTTTCATTGTGCACCCTGTCTCATTAATTAATATTTACAAGGCTTTTCATAGCGGATGACCGCTACCGTCTCGCCTGTGCTTGCAAGTGTTCCCCAGCCATTCCACATAGGACCATTCAAGCCCAATAACTTAGGCTGGTTATAAAGTTCTTCTCTCTGGCTTTCTGCAAGTCTGCCGTTATTATAGCCATAAACAAGACTGTTAAACTCTGCTGCTGTCTTGATTTCCATTGGTAAATCGTAAACGCATTTATTACCATTTTCTAATAAACCTATTATCATTTTGCTACCTCCTCAATGTATATTCTTTCTTCTGCTCCTGTCTCGTCGTCTTCATAGATGCCGCCGAAATCATCGAACCAACTTTCTGCTCCTCGGCGGCTGTATGTCTCACCGTCTAATAAAATTTTACCGCTTTCTGTTACAAGTCTGTATTGTTTATTCATGTTTGCGTCCTCGCTTTCTTCATTTAGTATCTTAATTATAAAGCTATCTTTATATAATTACAAGGCATAATAATGCACAAATATATAAAGCTAGCTATATATTTTTATTGTGCAATATGTATAAAGCTATCTATATAACAAAATATAACGCTACTATATAATAATGCTATCTTTATTTATGGATTGACAAGCGTATAACGCTACTATATAATAATGCTATCTTTATATTAGAAAACGGAGGTTGAAAAAATGGCAGTAAGTAAAGCACAAGCAAGAGCAACACAGAAATATGATAATAAGGCATATTTTAAGAGCCTAGTAAGATTCAAGAAAGAAGATGAGAAAAGAATCAGAGCCGCCGCAGGCAACAGCTTAAACGGCTTTATTGTTTCGGCGGTGCTGGAGAAAGTGCAGCAGATAGAACAGGAAGAGGAAGCGGATCAGCTTAATAAAAATGAATGTCCATTTTAATTTAATTTTTTAATTTTTCTATTGACTATATAACGCTATCGGTATATACTTAAGGTACATTAAAAGAAAGGGCAGCGGAAACGCTGGAAGGTGGAAAGAATGAAAACAATCGAATTATTAAACAAAGTTGTTGGACTTGGATTTGACAGAGAAAAGGCACTTGCAGACATAGATGCAAGCCTTGACGAAGTGATTGGAGCAGAGAACAGAAAGCCAATCGCAGAAGAGGAAGTCAGCGAAGAGCTGGCAAATGATATTTTATTAGGTTTTGAATGTGAAAAAGAAAGCAATTAAGAAAGGTTAAAAGGTGGACGATATGAAAGCATATTATACAAGCATATATAATGAGGGAATGATTGGTGAAGTATTAAGACATAACACAGCAGAAGAAGCTGAAAAGTATCTTGATAAAGAATGGAACAGGCTCACAGAAAGAGAACAGAAAGGATTTAAACCAAGAACGGCGGACAGCTTCAAGGCGTTTGAGATTGAAGCGACAGAAGAACAGCTTGAACAGATAGAAGCTGGTGACATTGCCCCAGAAGAGCTTGAAATAAGAGTCATTAAAAACATGTTATAATTATAAAGCGGTGTATATCTGTTATACATCGCTTTTTTAATGCCTATTGATTAATTATATTTATTGTGTTATTATATTGCTAATAATTAAATATAAGATTTACGCCCGATAATTATATAATAGTTATTGGGTTATTTTTATGTTATTAGTATATATCAATAATAAGCTGGATAAGCTCCGGCGGAAAGGGGAATGAATGGAGAAAGTACAGGAAACAGCAGAAACGCCCGAAGTATTCCAGAATGACATAGAGCTGTATTTATCGCAGTTCTGCGAAGAACACAGCATCGAAGATATGACCAAAGAGCCACAGAGCAGATGGAACGCCGCTCTAATGTATATAAATAAATATGTTTTTGGTGATAAAAGTATATTAAAATTAAATAAGAATATTAATAAAAATAATACTAACTGTATAATGAATAGTAATTTTTTTATGTATGATTTAGATAAATTAGAGTATATATTATATATATATTATTATTTATGTTCTGTATATGATAAAGAATGTAGTATAATGGGATATAGCTTATTAACTGGTATTAATTACGATACATTAATGGACTGGGGAGCAGATGAAAGAAAACTAAGTACAAAAGGCTTCGATATCGTGCAAAAACTGCGCATTTTTCGCGAGGAAAGCCTATCAAACAAGCTCGCAACCGGTAACAAAAACCCTGTCGGAATCCTTGCAATACTTAACAGACATTATGCCTGGAATCTTCCCGGCGTGAGCAGAGAAAGCGCCACGAAAGTCATTAAGACCGCATCAGATCTGCCGCAGCTTGGCACATCCGGAAACGCTCAAGGCTCTAATGTTCGTCAAATTGCACAGCAAGAAAACATTGTGCAAGATGTACAAGAAATCCCACAAAGCCAGTAAACAAGCGAATTGTAGCCGTTTGCCTCACGATAACATGATTTCGCTAAAGTTGAGTTTAGCGAAGTTATAAAACAGAACATTTGAGCGACAAAAACGCGATAAAGTCAGTAAACAAGCGGATTGACAGCGATTGTATGATAATTATTCATTGCGCAATGGCTCCGCTCTGGCTGATTTCATTGTGCAAAATGTATAACGCATGGCGTGGGGGTTATATATCCAGACGCTGACCGCCCAACTAAGTCGCTCAAATATTCTCAAAAATAAAAAGGCTTATTATATTTATATATACACATTTATTTATATATATATTTATATATCCAATAATTAATAACTTATTAACCCATATACAATAATTAATATATTTATTAATATAGCCTTAATAAAACCTATATAATTTAGTCAATAATTACTGTACAAATCTGATAGATAGGTGTATAATAGACACATCTTAATTATTCATAAGATATTCAATAAGCACATCAGAAAACGGCTAATTCAGCCGAGTAAATTCCAAAAAATTTTAAAAAATAAAAAAGAGTCAGGAGTTAGAAATGCAGTGCGATAAGTATCTAGGTTTGGCTATGGCCATGCGTACTAACGATAAAAAGTCTACAGATAGGCTTCTGAATAAGATTAATGATTTAAAGATTGGCAATCATTGTGGAGATACGCCAGAGATTGAATTGGGCGGTGTCCTTAACGCTGCGCTGGGTATCTGGCGAGGTTGGAGAGCTTAACGACATGCTTAAGAAATGGATTTTTCATGAAAAGCAGTTAGATGCCGAACATTTAAAGCGTGAAATCAGCGATGTATGTTGGTATTTGGCTTTAATGTGCGATTCATTTGAGTTTAGCCTTGATGAAATCATGCAGATTAACATTGACAAACTGGAAGCAAGATACCCAGAGGGATTTGATACTTACAGAGCCAATCATAGACAGGCAGGTGATGTTTAATGGGAAATGCTGAAAATAACGGATTTTGCATTAATTGCATAAACAAATCATTACTATTTAGCGTAGAACCATGTAAAAGCTGTGTTAATAACGGTGGTAAGAAAAATAGTTTTACTCCACTCAAAGATGTTGCACCTAGCGTCAATGAAAAGCCGGTAAATGACAATGTTAATCATCCGAGCCATTACGCAACAGGTAAATATGAGTGCATAGATGTTATGCTTGAGATATTCGGTATCGAAGCTGTAAAAACATTCTGTTTGCTCAATGCTTTTAAGTACAATTACCGAAGTGGTAGAAAGAATGGCTTAGAGGATATTCAAAAAGCCAAGTGGTACATTGACAAATACATAGAATTGTCAGAATAGTCGTGTCAGTCAATGAAAGTATAATGGTTGCAAAGGATAGTACACTGCGACTTGTGGCAAATGCATACTGGGAATAGCTGCTATTGCCCTTTAGTATAATGGCTAATACACAGGATTTTGATTCCTGTTATATGGGTTCGATTCCCATAAGGGTAGTTTATTTTTCTTTTTATTTGTTTGGTTGTTCATTATCGTGTTTTTGCATTTTACACAGAACAGTCCTCCTTTCATGTACCTCTTTGGATTTTGTTCAGTTAAAAGCGGTGCAAGACCGCTTGAGAGGGTTCGGCGTGTATATACATAGCCATGTGAAAATCAACTTATCAAGAAGCACTCCTTATCAAAACACCCCTAATATTTTATTGTTTCTGTTCTTGTTTTTTGATAGCCGTTATAGGCGGTATTTGCAGATATGGTGTAATGGTATCACAAGAGATTGCTAATCTCTCTAACGAACAAAATCGTTATGCAGGTCCGATTCCTGCTATCTGCATTAGGTGCGGTTCAAAAGAACATCCTGAAAGCGCGAGGGATAATTTGCAAATGCCGACCCTCATAGGATTGCAACGCATCTATGCCACTATTCAAAGTTTAATGTTGGGCGCATTAGACAGTTGTAAAACAGATAGTGGTAACGTCTTTACGGATAGTAGTTCAGTTGGGAGTAACGCTTGATTTATTCAAGTAGTCACAGGTTCAAGTCCTGTCTATCCGATTACAACAAACTAGGTTAGCTACCGAAAAGCACTTCCGCTGTGCCTGTTTGTTGTTTTTATCAATTAAGCGGAGTATGTATCACAGGCATACATAAATAATATCAAGCGGAGGTATTCGATTATGGCAAAAGAAATTATAATACCCGAGACTAGGGATTTTAAAGGTGTATGGATTTACAAAAATCTATATTTATCAAGAGAGTATACACCTAACGAAAAGTTTTTACTCTTAGAAATATACAGTTTATCAAAAGGCAGCAAAAAGCAATGTTATGCTAATAACAGACATTTTGCTGATTTTATCGGTGTAAAGGAAAATACAATTCAAAAGGCAATACTAAAATTAGAGAAAAACGGACATATTAAGCGTGAATACACATATAGAGAGGGGACAAGAGAAATTACTGGCAGGATAATAACACTCACTCAAAAATTCTATGATGATTTTATTAATGAATTGGAAATAAAAGAAGAAAATGAGGGGGTGGATAAAAATCCACAGGGTAACGGAAATAAATCCATAGGGGGTAGTGGAGAAAAATCCATACATAAGTATAACAATTATGATTTAAGTGATAAATGTATAAGTAATACATCTAATGCTCTTTCAGAATCTAAAGATTCTTCAAGAGGAGATATATATGCTTTTTCAGCTGAAAAAGGCGGAAGCAAATCTGATGTGATTAAAAACCTTGCTGTTGAATTTGCAGATTGCGAGCCGTCAGATTGGCGAATAGAGGAGTTAAAGCATATTATTGACTATTTCCTTGAGCAATACAATAAAACTTTAAATATGAGCCATATACGCATTACAGAACAGGCTTTGACAAAGATAGTTATTAATTACTTTGAGCCAGTTGGTAATTATATGAGCGATAATTCTGCTTATGGATTTGATGATTACTACAAAGAGTTAATAGATTGTTACTTACAGACAAAATACAAGATTAGTGGCAAAGAAGTAACTAAGAGCTTGCAGCATTTCATGTCTGGAATGATAAGAGAAAACTTAGCACAGAAATATTTGAAATAAGGAGTGATTATTATGGCTATGGGCGTACACCCACTAAACAAAGATAAGTTTTATGAAGCAATTAACTTGTACATATCGGGACAGGTTTCACAAGAAAAAGCGTCAAAGATAGCAGGCTGTAGCAAACCAACATTCCTTAAATACGCTAACAAAATATATGGCGGCGAGGAATTACCAGATAATTTATGGGAGAAGAATAATGATTGAGAGAATTGTTAATCGCTGGATAAGACACAAGACAAAGAACTTAACAAGAATACCACTGTTTATAATGACATTTAACTATCGTAAGTATAAGGCACAGGGGAAGAAAGATAGTTGTATGCTTTATAGCCATCCAGACATTGCCAATGATGAATTTGTAAAGGGCAAATTACAAGAAGTTGTTGACTATATCAGAGATAACTATGATTTAGATAGTTTTACGAGGATTTGAGGTGAGTGTATGTGCGAATTTTGCAAAAACTGGCATGACAAAAATACAATTTGCGGAGCAGACATAAAAATTCATAAATGCGCGAATGAAACTGAATTGACAACTGCACAGATTATGAAAAACACGAATGATAATAAACCGGGTGCTGTTATTTTTCAAGGTGGCATAACTAAAGGGTATTTTGAAATAAACTATTGCCCTATCTGCGGTAGAAAGTTGGTGGAGGAATGAATGATTGTTTAAAATGCAAATTCAGCGAAGAAGATTATATTTTCGATGAAGAAATAGGAGACGAATATCCTATTTATACTTGTAGCAAAGGAAATGACACAAGCCTAGACTGTGAGTGTAAGGATTTTAAGGAATACAAGCCGAGAAAGCCAAAAGAAAAAGACACAAAGTGCGATAAATGTGAGCATCTTGAGATTTGCCTCGATAAGGGCAACGTTATTGATTGTAGGACAATTTGCGATACAAGAAGTCATTATATAGCTGGCAGAATGGGGTGTGTTAAAAATGAATGATTGTAACTTAACTACTTGCCGATATAACAAAGACAATAAATGCACAAATGATGAAAAGAGAACAGAATGTATTGAGGTATCTGGAAAAGTAATGGGTATTGATGTTTCAGTTGATGCAGTTAACGAGTACGCAAAATCAATCTTAGGAAGATACCCGGAAAATAATTATGAGTTTTCAAGAGCTTTAGCAATGAAAATCTTAGAGGAAACAAAGGCATTAGTGAATAGCGTGAGAAAGGAATGAGGTTATGAAAATAACTGAAATGAATAACTGCATTGAAAAAATGCGAAAATGTTACAACTTTGATGACGATAAGACGGAAATAATACTTGGAGATATGACAAGCAAATCTGCAAGATGTGTAAATGTATACACAAAGGACGAAAACGGAACACGAATTGAAATGACAAGGTATGCAGATGAATTAGTGGAGAAAGTATATGAAAAAATCAAGAAGTAAAATCATAATCAAAACTAGAAAAGGCGGTTATACAAAAATATACGCTAATGGTAAATGGCAGAAAAAAGTTACAGACATTGATTTTCATGCAGACTGTAATAGAAAAGGTATGCTGTACATAAATGTCAACTGCCAATTTGAAAAGTATGTATGTGATAAGAATGGAGTGCCAATCGTATCTAACGGTAATATGGTAAAAGAACGCTGTATTGCTAAAATTTAATATATGAAAGGAAAAGCAGAATGAAAAAATTATTTGTAAGCGTGCCAATGAAAGGCAGAACAGAGGAAGAAATCAAAGCAAGCATTCAGAAGATGAAAAAGATTGCTGAAATATACGAGGGCGAGGAATTAGAGCTTATCGACAGCTACATTGAGGATAACCCACCGAAAGACAGCAAAGAAGCTGTATGGTATTTAGGTGAAAGCCTTAAGAAACTGGCACAGGCTGATGTATTTATGGGGATATGTGAGAGCTACGATTGGGACGGCTGTTGCATTGAAAGAGAAACAGCAGAAAGTTATGATATTAAAGCATATATGGTTCCGGCAAGATATGTAATTGATGATTATAATACACTTTTTCATAAATTACATCTGGCTTGCAATGAAACAATGCCAGCATTCTAACAAAATTTTACCGGCTACAGATTGATTGTAGTCGCTACCCTAGAACAATTATAGGCAGAGGTCTATAAGGCACTTCTGCTAAAAGGCGGAGGTGCTTTTCTTTATGGCTAGTCAGAGCCTTATTTCTACAGTTAATGGATATGAAAACTACATACAGAGAAAAGGTATTGATGAACAGGTAATCAACGCTTATACAGATGCTTGTAATGTAGCTGTAAATGGCGAAAAAGATATAGAGTATGGGTTACAACTTACAAAAAGAACAAAAGAGCTTATAGAGAATTTTTGCTTAGCCAGAACAGGCGGCACGATATGGAGTTTGGAAAAATATGCTTTTGAAAATAGAGTAGAGTATGAATTGATTAATTGGTTTTACGATATTTTGCTGATTGAAGCACAAAACAAAGTTGTTGACAGCGGTTTTAGGTATCTTGAAAAGAAAAGAGAGCCTAAAGAGCGATTTTATATGCCACGCCGCAAACAATTTATAAAAATGGGGCTAACAGAAGCATTGCAAGGTATGATTGATGATAAATACGATATATTGTGTGTGTCATTAATACCAGGAGCAGGAAAAACAACCATTGAAAAAATGTTCAATGCTTTAGTTGCTGGCTGGTTTCCTAATGACTTTTGTCTTTTTTACTCTCATTCGGGCGACATTACACGAATGTACTACGATGGTGTGTATGACATTGTTACAAATTCTGACGAATATGCGTGGAATGAAATTTTCCCTAATCTTACAGTTACAAACACCAATGCAAAGTTGGAACAGTTCAATGTGGGTAAATACAAACCATTCCCTAGTATACAATGTACATCTGTCGGTAGTAAAAATGCCGGTAAAGTTCGTGCAAGCAAATTTTTGCTTGTAGACGATATGATTGGTGGTATTGAAGAAGCACTTAATCCTATGGTACTTGATAAGCTATGGGATAAATATGCGGTAGATGCCAGACAGAGAAAAATTCAGGATACGGACGGACATAACTGCAAAGAAATACATATTGCTACACGCTGGAGCGTACATGATGTTATCGGAAGAATACAGAATATGTACGCAGGTAATAAAAGAGTTAAAACTATCGCTGTGCCGGATGTTGACCCGGTAACAGGTGAGAGCAACTTTGATTATGAATATAGTGGATTTACAAAAGAATTTTTCGCAGACCAACAGCTTTTAATGGACGAAATATCTTATAGATGTTTGTATAAACAAGAGCCTATCGAACGTGAGGGATTACTATTTCCAGATGATAAAATCCGCAGATACCTTAATCTGCCACACGGAGAACCAGAAATTATCACAGCACAATGCGATACTAAGGGTAAAGGAACAGACTATTTCGTATTACCTGTATTACAGAAGTACGGAGAAGACTATTACTGCATTGATTGCGTATGCGATAACACAGCAGATTATGAAGAACAATACAGAAATGCCGCAGGTGTGCTTGTAAATAATAAAGTGCAAGAGTGCGAATTTGAGCGCAATGCCGGCGGAGATAGGGTTGCAATGGAAGTTAATAAGCGTGTGGAGAGTGTAGGCTGGATATGTAATATTACAGATACACCTACAGAAACAAACAAAGAGGCAAGGATCTTTCAATGTTCTAACTGGATTTTGCAACACATTATTTTTAAAGACTCATCGCTTTACAAACCTAATGAACCATACGGAATAATGATGTCGCTTTTAAAACAATATTCAGTATCGGGTAAGAAACAGTTAGATGATGTTCCAGATGTTTTCTCAAACTTTGCACTAAGAATGACACAAGGTAATAGAACAGCTAAAGTTGAGGCTGCTATAAATCCATTTAGGAGGTATTAATCTATTATGACAACTAAGGACTATCTTAATCAGATAAGTTATTACAACAAGATAATTGATAATAAATTGATAGAAATAACACAGTATAAAGAATTATCATACAGCATATCAGCGGTTGTTAATGAAGAAAGAGTTATGTCATCATCAGATCCAGACAAAACAGGCTGCGGATATGTCAGACTTGAACAAATGGAAGAAAACCTTGATAAGCTTATAGATAAATACATTGATGTAAAAAACAAAATAATAGAGCAGATAGAGCAGATAAACAACGAAGATTATTACACAGTATTGTTTCTAAGATATGTCAGAAAGTTTACATTTGAAAAAATTGCAAATGAAACAGACTGGTGTTGGCGACAGGTACACAGGATACACGCTAAAGCATTACAAGCATTTGAAGACAAATATGGGAGTGAATATCTGTAAAAGATGTCATAGAATGTCACATTGCCGGCGTGGTATAGTATATCTGTAAGAAGTTACAAAGATGTTTTTCATAAACAAAACATTCCTTATCAAGAAGCACCGTTACTTAATTGTGGCGGTGCTTTTGTTATACAAAGAGGTAATATATGGAATTTTATATGAATAAAGATAAATCAATCATGTGTCCGAACTGCCATAAGTTTTTAACTAAGGCAGATAAGGAAGACCCGCACACACACAAGCTGGCTTGCAAACATTGCGGTAAATGGATTTGGTATGTGCCGAACGATGATGATAATTTTCAAATTAAAGAAATACCGGACAGCAGAAGTTCAAGCGGTATGACATTTTATTAGGAGCAAGATATGAACACAATGTATTTTCAAGACCTTGTTAGAGGTTTTTATGGTAGAAAAATTGCATATACGAATGTAGATACAATAACTGCTAACAATGTTGTTAAGGTTATTGGAAGTACAATTGGAATATTCAACTGGAATAAGCCTGTTATTAAGTATCTGTGGGATTACTACAAGGGCGACCAGCCTGTATTGTACCGAACAAAAGTACAGAATGCAGATATAACCAATAGGGTTTCCGAGAACCATGCCTATGAAATTGTGCAATTCCGCGTCGGTCAGACTTACGGTGAGCCGATTCAGTTTATAAGTCGCAAAGATGATGAAGCTATCAATGAGGCGGTTGATATACTTAATGACTTTATGGCAGATGCTAATAAACAAGAAAAAGACATTAAAGCTGGAGAATGGCAGTCGGCAACAGGAACATCCTTTAAGGCAGTTCAACCTAAAAATGGTGATGTGCCATTTAGAATTGTAGCACCTACACCAATGAATACTTATACTGTCTACAACGAAAGCACAGAAGAACCTATGCTTGTTGTTCAAGAGCTTAAAGACGAGGATGGAAACTGGTATAAAATGGCATTTTCCGACACTATGTCATTCAGAATTGTTGACAGCAAAGTAGTTGAAGCAAAACTACATACATATGGCGAAATTCCTATTGTTGAGTTTCCTAATAATCACGAAAGAATATCCGATATTGAGCTTGTTGTAGGTATGCTTGATGCTATCAACAATATGCAGTCTAACAGAATGGATAGCATACAGCAGTTTGTTGAATATTGGGTTAAATTTGTAAATTGTGAAGTTGATGAAGAAACATTTGCAAAAATGAAAATGAACCACGCTCTTACAGTTAAGTCCATCAATAAGGACAATAAGTCGGATGTCGAAATTATGACGCAAGAGCTTAATCAGACACAATGCCAAGTTGCTAAGGAAGATTTGTGGGATAACACATTATCTATATTGGCTATACCAAACAAACAGGGCAACACAGGCGGAGATACGCAAGGAGCGGTCGAGTTAAGAAACGGCTGGGATTTCTCTAAGACAAGAGCAAAGCTAAAAGACCCTATCGTTAAATCGTGCGAAAAGCGATTAGCTGTAGCGGTTCTTAATATATTAAGACTTGCTGGAAATGACTTAAAACTGTCGGTTAGAGATTTTGATGTACAGATAAATCACAGTCCACAAGACAATATGTACACCAAGGCGCAGACGTTGCTTTTACTTTTACAAGCTGGCATACATCCACTTATAGCAATTAAGACAGTTGGTTTATGGGGAGATGCAGAAAAGACATTCCTTTTATCAAAATCATATCTTGATAATATATATAAGACTATTGATGATGTGGAAGAACAAGAAAAGAAAGCACAAGAGATAGTTAATCAACTTAATAATAATCAGCAAAATAAGGCAGTTATCGAATAATCGGTAGCTGCTTTTATTTTATACATTTTGCAGCTATGCGGTAAATAGCAGAAAACACAGCAGGAGCGACCTGCGGTAACAAAAGCGTGTGTTTAACGGAGGTAATTATGACAAGAGAAGATGTATTAAAACTTTTTCCAGAAGCAACAGATGAACAGATTACGAATTTACTTAATCAGAACAATTCAGAAGTTGCAAAGGAAAAGAACAAGGTAAGCCAGTACAAGGCTAAAGCTGACAAGGCTGATGAGTTGCAGACACAGCTTGATGAAATACAGGATGGTAATATGTCGGAGCTTGAAAAAGCAAACAAGGCGTTAGATACAGCTAATCAGCAGATAGCAGAATTACAGAAATCTAATGCTATCAGGGACCAGAGGGAAGCAGCTATGACTAATTTTAAGATTACTGCTGAACAGGCAAAGACGGTTGTTAAAGATGATGGAAGCCTTGATTACACCGAACTTGGCAAGATTATGTCCGAAAAAGAAACCGCTGCGGCACAGGCTAAGGAACAGGAGATTGCAAAACATCAGGATATTCCGGGCGGTGGCAGTAATAAAGGCGGTGCAGACAATAAGACAAACGCTGAAAAGATAGCAGAAAGCCTTATATCTAATGCGCCTAAAAACAATGACGTTTTATCACATTATATTCAGTAACAGGAGGTAAGAAATGGCAAAGGAAATGAATATGCAATATGAAAAGACTTCATACGCAGGAGATGTTCAGATTTTAAAGAGAGAGCCTAACGAAGCAATCCCTTTAACGCTTGATTTTGACGGCGTAACAACTAAAGACGCACAGGGCAAGAAGATTGTCAAAGCAGGTACTCCAATCGGAGCAGATGGCAAAGCTGACAATACAGCTACAGTAGTAGGTATCTTAAGGTTTGATGTAACAGAGGACAGACCACAGGGCGTACTGCTCAAGAAAGCATATCTTAACACAAAAGTAGCAGAAGCACACTCTGGTGTTACATATGAGACAGCAGTTAAGACAGCTCTTCCAATGATTGTATTTGAATAATAGCAGGAGGTAAACAGATGTTAATTAATGAAGTAGTAGATAGTAAGTCTATTGCATTATCGGCAACAGAAAACGCTAGCAACCAGATACCTTATCTTGGCTTACAGTGGTTTCCGGAGAGAAAGAAGCAGGGGCTTGATTTAAGCTGGATTAAGACACACAAAGGACTTCCAGTATCACTTGCACCATCTAACTTTGACACAATCCCAACACTTAGAGCTAGAGAGGGATTAAGCAAAGAAAAAACACAGATGGCATTTTTCCGTGAGGGAATGACAGTTGGTGAAGAAGAAATGCTTGAAATCGAGCGTATTCAGTCTGCTGACGACCCATATCTTGCAAGTGCTTTGGCAAGCGTATATGACGATACAAATAACCTTGTAAGCGGCGCAGAAGTTGTTCCAGAAAGAATGAGAATGTCGCTTCTTGCCACAAATGCAGGTCATCCGGTAATTGCTATCGTAAGTGATGGCGTTCAGTATGCCTATGATTATGACAAAGACGGCTCATATGCAAAAGACCATTACGCAAAACTTTCCGGCACAAGTATGTGGAGTGATACAGCTAATTCAAAACCACTTACAGACCTTAACAATGCAAGAAAGAAGTTACAGAAGCAGGGTAAGATTGCTAGATATGCACTTATGAACAGCAATACATTCCAGTATCTGCTTGATAATGCACAGATAAGAAACTCGATTCTTGCACAGAACCTTACAGCAACCATTGAGGTTGATGATGATACTGTTGTTTCAGTAGTGCAGAAAAGAACAAAGCTCACTATCGTACTTTACGACAAGATGTACATTGATGATGATGGTAAGGAGCAGTATTTCTATCCAGATAATAAAGTTACACTTCTTCCAGAGGGCAATCTTGGTAATACTTGGTTCGGTACTACACCAGAAGAAAGAACAGCAAGACAGGTGGCTGATGTAGATGTAACAACATATGGTATAGGTATTACAGTCGCTACAAAGACAGAGTATGGACCACCTATGAAGATGTCAACATTTGCTTCAGAAGTTGTACTTCCGTCATATGAGAATATGGATAGCACATTCGTATATGAGGTTCATAGCGAAGAGTAGGAGGTGCAACTATGATATATCCATATATAGTAATTCATAATGGAAAATGGTATAACGCAGGCGAAGAAGTTCCAGAAAACAATAATTCTGGAGCTTCTTTTGATTATAGCAAAACAACCATAAATCGTATGTCTACATCTGATTTGCAGGCGTTTGCCGCAGAACAAGGTATAGACAACGCAGAAGAATTTACAGTAGCGGAATTAAAGAAGCTGTTAATTGAAAAGTTAGGATTATAGGAGATAGTTATGGAATACACCACATTAGAACAAGTCAAAATCAGACTTAAACAATTTCATATTGATGCACTCACAAATGATGATGAAACAACATCTGATGTGGTAGTGTTCGATAGCAAAGAAGATAATCCGATAATCGAACAGCTAATTAAGCAAGCTACAGAAGATGTGAAAGCAAGAAGAAATTACCCCGACAGCTACACAGATGAAATGATAACTAAAGATTTGAAGAAATTTGAAAGTGTTATCGTTAATCTTGCAGTCTATGACCATTCACAGGCAGGCGAAGCATTTATGGCAAGTTACAATGAGAATGGTGTAAACAGAACTTGGAGAGATAGAGATAGCTTATTTGTTGGGGTATTTCCATTTGCTAAAGTGTTATAGAAGATTGTGCGTTACCAATATGGTAGCAGGCGGCACACAGTAAGGGTGGTGGGCGGTGTGCCTATTAATTTTGCAGGAGATATAAAATGAAAGAACTTTTATTACAAACTTATACCATAGTATTACCGATATTACTTGGCTATATAGTTTGGCTTCTGAAACAACAGAAAAAGGACAAAGACGCCAATAGCAAAGGTACGATGTTGCTTTTGCGTGTACAGCTTATCGAATACCACGATAAGTATATGAAACTCGGTGAAATACCATCCTATGCTTACGACAATTTTGTTGAAATGTATAACGCATATCACGCATTGGGCGGTAATGGTATGGTAACCAAAATGTATAACGAAATACAGGAAATTCACTTAAAGAATGGAGGTAAAGATTAATGGATATTATTCAGACATTAATTGCAAATATGACACTTATATTAGCAATCATCGGAGCTATTGCTTTTCTTGTATCTGTAATTACACAGGTAATCAAGAATATAAGCATATTTAATAAAGTACCTACGGACATAATTGTGTTCATTTTATCTATCGGTATCACAGTTACGGCGTTTATCGCATATATGCAGTACATTCATATGACGATACTGTGGTATATGATACTTGCGGCTATTATGGCAAGCTTTATCGTTGCGTTTGTTGCAATGTTTGGCTGGGAGAAGTTATCCGATTTATGGAAGCGTTTCGGCAAGGATGTGAAGTAAATGCTTGATATTAATAAGCAGGCTATGAAGTATTCACTTCAAGGACAGACTGTTACTATCTATGAAAGAGATGATGAGGGCAATATCCTCTATGAAGGATACACCGACACAGAAGGTAATTTTATCCCCTATCTTGATGATGAGGGAAATAAGATACCTAAAGTCCTTGAAGAAAAAACAGGTTTTTCAGAACCAGTTGATTTCAAAGCTAACATATCGTTCAGCGGTGGAGAAGCACAGAGCAAAGAATATGGCTTTGATACCGCTGATTTTGACGCTATTTTGATGACAGATAGGAATATGTTGCCTGTTCAAAAAGGCGACCTTATCTGGCTTGATAGCAAGCCTACATACACATCTGACAGCCTTGTTGATGAAACATCAGCAGACTTCACGATTGTAGGTACGAAACCGGCATTGTGTTCAACTAAGTATATGCTTAAAGCGGTTGTAAAGTAGGTGGAATATGGAAGATGTTAAGATTGATGTTTTAGGAACTGAATATGCCATACATTACAGAAACGAACATGACGACCCACTTCTTGATGGAAAGTGCAGGGATGGATATACAGATAATTCAGCACACGAGATTGTAATTTGCAACCAAAAAGAGGATTGTGAACTGCAAAACTATGAGAATTACAGAAAAAGTGTACTTAGACACGAAATTATTCATGCATTTTTATATGAAAGTGGCTTAGATAGCTCATCATATTCTTATGGTGCGTGGGCGATTAATGAAGAAATGGTTGACTGGTTCGCTATCCAATCACCTAAAATATTCAGAGTATTTGCAGAATTAAAATTGCTTTAAGGTGGTGCAATTATGGCCAAGCATACAATTAATGTATCTCTATCGGAAAGCTCAATACAAGGGGCAATAAGACAGCTACAACTATATAAGCAAACATTACAGTACAAGTGCGAATTGCTTGTTGAACGATTAGCAGAATTAGGCGACAAAGCGGCAATTATGAGCGTTAATGAAAGCCCATTAGGTAGGACAGTAACATTGAGAGTTGACAGAAAGCCTATTCAAGATGGCTACCAAGCTATTTTAATTGCTACAGGTAAAACTGTTGAGGTAGAAGATAGAGAGCCATTTTACACACTGTTAGCGATTGAATTTGGTGCTGGTATTCATTATAACGCTATCGCCAATCCTAAAGCTGATGAATTAGGACTAGGAGTTGGCACATACCCGGGACAGGTTCATGCTTGGCAAGACACATGGTGGTTCTGGGATGAACAAAGTGAAAGTTGGAAACCTACACACGGCGTTAAAGCCACAATGCCTATGTATAACGCCACAATGGAGATTATTAATCAGTATAAGCGGATAGCGAAAGAGGTGTTTAGTTAATGGCAAATGCAAACGATTGGGCGATAGACCTTGAAAACACAGTTACAGCACTTGTCAAGGCTAAAACCCTAACACAGCTTAAAAAAACATATCCAAAGATAGTCATAACCAATGAGGGGGAAAACAGCGGTCAACCAGTATTCCCAACAGTATACATTCATTTACTACCGGCAGTTGAACAAGGGCAAACACTTGACGGACAGACAATTAACGCATTGTTAGCAACATTTCAAGTAGATGTCACAACTAACACAAATAAGTCTGATTGCCGCAAAGTTATGGCAACGATTACAGATGTATTTAAGACAATGAGATTTCAAGGCAATGCAATGCCAGAGTTCTCAATCAGCAATAAAGTACATAAGAGCACCGCTAGATTCAGAAGAATGATAGCGGCAAATGACAGATTAATGTAACAAAGAGCAGAAATGCTCTTATTTTTTTGCAAATTTTTAGGAGGTAGACAATGGCAGATGCAGTAGCAGGATTAAGTACACTGGGTGTTACTTTCTCTTATGGAGTTGAAACAACAGCAGGCACAAAGCCAACATCATTCAAGTTACTTACAAGAATTAACTCTATTGATGAAATTACAGTAACACCAGAAGCAATAGACGCTTCGGCACTTGAGGATAAGCAGACAAGAAACATTGCAGGCAGAGATACAGTTACAGATACAGTTGCGGTTACAGTCAACAAGACGGACGCAACAATTAAGGAATGGAAAGATGTTATCACAGCTTACAATGAATTGACTGGCGGCAAGAGAATGTGGTTCCAGGAAATCACACCAGGTATTACAGATGCAGAGTTCTTTGTGGCACAGCCACCATCAAAGTTACCAATTACAAGTAAAGAGCAGAACGGACTCCTTACAATGGCTATCAACCTTATTATTGAGGATATGATAGGAACAGATACAGCAGTTGTCCCAACATCGGGGGAATGATGAGCTATTCGACTAAATCTAAAAAGGCTGTGTCGGATAGCGTAGAAAACGCCAAGACAGCCGACTACACATCATATCTTGATGATGTAACAGAATAATTATTTTAAAAGGTAGGTGCGGTGTAAAATCCGCACCTTTCCCTATATGGTGATAGGGTGGGAAAGGGTAAAAATTATGATGAATATTAATGTAAACGGAAAAGAATACAAAGTTGAGTTCTCTTTTGGTGCGGCAGAATGCAAGGAGATAGTACAGAAGATGTTTAGTGTCGTAAATGGCTCTTACTTACTTGCACAGACAGATAAAAGCGTTGCACAGGCTTCCTTTGATGGATTAGCAAATATGACAGCAGATATACCGGAGATTTGCATATTGGCTATCTATGCAGGCTGTACTGATAATAACCCAGTCACAATGGATGAAGCAAAGGAACTTACTAGAGCATATATTACAGAGAAGAGAAAGACAGATAAGAGTTACGGATATAGAACATTGTTTGAAGAAATAAAGAAAGCGATGGAAGATGATGGTTTTTTCGAGCTGTCGGGAATAACAGCGATGTTAGAGGAAATGGCGGACAATGTGGAAGAAGCAACGCAGGAGCAGAAGAAACCGACAGTAGTTCCACAGGACCACAAGAAAAAGCAGACTTCCACAAAATAATATGGGAAGAATACTTTGTCTTAGCCAGTTCACTAGGCGTTAGTTATTCAGACTTCCTTAAAATGACACCTAAAAAGCTATGGGCTGTTGTAGAGGGTAAAAAACTTGAAAGACAACGGATAGATTCAGATATATGGCTTGCGGTAGGCAGTTACATACTCCCAGCGATCAAGATAGGTGTTAGAAGTGGTGCTTGGGATAAAGGCGAGTTTGAATACCCAGACAAGCCTATTTATAGAGATATTAACAAAAAAGAGAACAGTGAAGATGAAATACAAAGAAAAAGAGAAGAGTTTGTTTTGAATATGAAAATACGCAAAGCAAACTGGGACTTAGCACACCCTAAAAATGATAAGCCGGAGGTATAAATCGTGGAATTAGACAGTTTAGAAGTCAAAATTACCGGTACTGCCACTAAAGCTATTAATTCTGTTGATAAACTGATAAATCAGCTTACAAGGCTGTCAACATCACTTGCAACTGTGAATGGCTCATCACTAAGCAACCTTGCAAACGGCGTTAGTCAGTTAGGTTCTGCTATGCAGAATATGAATGTAAAAACAACTGATTTTACCCGACTTGCTAAGAATATTACAAAGATAGGTTCTGTTGATTCAGCCGCACTTGCTAATACAGCTACATCACTTGAAGCTGTCACGAAAGCAGTTTCAAGCATATCAGCCATACCACAAAACGCAACACAGGTTACAGAATTTGCAAAGTCACTTGGCAAGCTAGGCAGTAAAAGTATTGAAAATGCCACAGTGAATATCCCTAAACTGGGTAATGCGCTGAATGGCTTAATGACCACATTATCAAGAGCACCTAATGTAAGTAGTAATGTTATTCAAATGACTAACGCATTGGCTAATCTTGCTAGTCAAGGTAGCAAGGTGGGTACTTCTTCAAACTCACTTCAAAAGTCGCTATACGGCGTTTCTACAAGTGCTAGAACAGCAACTAAAAGCAGTTGGAGCTTAGCAAGTGCAATAGGTAAGTTTTATGCCACTTATTTTATGGTAATTCGTGGCAGTAAGAAACTTATAGAAGCCATCAAGTCAACAACAGATTACATTGAAGCTTTCAATTATCAAGCGGTAGCATTTGGTAAAATCGGTTCAGAATGGGATAAGGATTATGAAAAGTACGGATATGATAACGCAACAGCATATGCAGAAAGTTTTCAAAGTAGAGTAAATGATACTCTTGGAAAGTTATCTGGATTGAAAGTTAATGTTCAAGGTGGCTTACTTGAAGAAAGCGGAGCAAAAAACTTAGGACTTAACATACAAGAGATAACACAATACGCTTCACAGTTAGCTTCTGTCACTAACTCATTAGGACAGACAGGTGAAGCAACAACGGCTATTACAAAGTCAATGACAATGCTTGCAGGCGATATAAGCTCACTTTTTAATGTGGACTATTCAACAGTAGCACAGAACTTACAAAGCGGCTTAATTGGTCAATCAAGGGCATTGTATAAATATGGTATTGATATTACTAATGCTACATTAGCGACATATGCTTATAACTTAGGCATTTCTAAGTCTGTATCAGAAATGACACAAATGGAAAAACAGCAGTTAAGAGTGTTGGCAATATTAGACCAGAGTAAAGTATCTTGGGGCGATTTAGCTAATAGACGGAAGAAAGTTAATGACATAGCTTATCTTCCAAGTGTTGCATAAGAATAGAAATATCTTATGGCAATCGGGCAAAATCGGTAAAAGCTAAAGTTTTCAACTATGCTAATACCGAGATAACTCAATAGATTACGAACAGGCTATTGAGTATCGTAACGAGTAGGAATTGAATAAATATAATATTCCCAAGAGTGTCCGACACTACTGCATATAGGGCAGTATGAGGTGGAAGTGGCTACCACCAAACCAAACGTAAAAACGTGGGTGATAATGTACTCTGAACTTATAGGAAACTATAAGAAGTATAGGATAAAGAGCCTATACGATAACAAATTGACAATTAATTCCCCAAGTAATATGTTACGCCAGTTCAGCAACAATATGAAAGAAGTCGGAATGGTGGCAGGACAGCTGTTTATCCCAATTCTTTCAAAGGTTATGCCGGTTGTAAACGGCGTTACTATTGCAATTAAGCGACTTCTAGTGAACCTTGCAAGCCTTATGGGAGTTAAGATTGACTTTGAGAGCTTCGGACAAAGCGGTTACAAAGATACTTCTGACGGACTAGAAGATATTTCAGACGGCTACCAAGATGTAGCTGATTCAGCTAAGAAAGCTACATTATCCCTTATGGGATTTGATGAAATAAATAAATTACAAGACGATACAAGCTCAAGCAAGGGTTCAAGCGGTGGCGGCGGTAGCAGTATTGACTTAACAGATGATATTGCTAAGGCGGCAGCAGAATATGAAGCGGCTTGGAATAAAGCGTTTGCAAATATGGAAAATTCCGCTGTTGCTTGGGCTGATAAGATAGAGAAAGCTATAAAAAAGGGTGACTGGTACGGAATAGGTACTTACGCAGGCAAGCAAATAAACAAAGGGATAAATGCTGTTCCGTGGAAAAAAACAGGAGAAGCAATTACAACAGCCGTTTGTAAAACATTAGATTTTGCAGATGGCTTTATCAGTTCCGTAGATTGGGAGCAATTAGGTAAAGATATAATTAAATTTATTGAAGGAATAAATTTAGGTAAAATAGCAGTAAAAGTATCTGATTTAACAATCGATTTAGCTTTATCTGCAATAAAGCTATTATGGGGTGCTTACCAAGAAATATATGACAAATGGGGAATTGCTGGTATCTTAGCTTCTTTAATTGTTCCTGGTGGGGTTGTTACTATTAAATTTATTACAGAATTTTCAGCAAGCATAGAAGACAGCAAGTATGTAAAAAAAGCTAAAGACGCTGTAGAAGATATTAAACTTGCTGTGCAAGAAAAGTGGGATGAAATTACAGACTGGTGGAATAATACAGCTATTGTAAATTGGTGGAACAATGATGTAACACCATGGTTTGAAAAAGAAACATGGGTTGACGCTGTTGACGGAATGAAATTAGGAATACAAGAAAAATGGGATTCAATCGTTGGTTGGTGGAATAGTCTTGCGATTGTTTCTTGGTGGAGCAACGATGTGAGACCGTGGTTTACTAAGGAAAAATGGGAAAACTTAGCCGATGGAATTAAAAAAGGAATCCAAGGAAAGTGGGATGATATTGTAGATTGGTGGGATAGCAAACCAGCACTTCAACGCATTTCTGTGGCTATCGAAGATTTTAAAACCAAGATACAGAACGCTTGGAACAGCTTTAAGCAGTGGTGGAATGATTTAGGACTTGAATTTCCACACATTGATACACCACACTTTAAAATTGACGGAGAATTTAGTCTTGCACCGCCTAAAGTGCCAAAAGTCAGTATTGATTGGTATGCAAACGGCGGATTCCCAGGCAAAGGGCAATTGTTTGTCGCAAACGAAGTTGGACCCGAAATGGTTGGTACTATGGACGGAAGAACAGCGGTAGCTAACCAACAGGAAATTACACAAGGTATTGCTAATGCAGTTTATCCAGCGGTTTACAATGCAGTTGTAGCAGCTATGTCAGAAGCTAACAACAATGTAAACATAACATTACAAGGTGACGCGGATAAGCTATTTACAATGGTACAAGATAAAGCTAATAACTACACTAATATGACAGGTCAAGCAGCCTTTCCGTATTGATAAGATAAAAGTATTGTGCTATTCTTTTGCTATATATAAAAAGCAAAGGGGTAACACAATATGACAGAAAAGAAAGCAAAGAAAAAAGACAGTAAACTAAGCATAGCGGCGGCAATCACAGCACTATTTATATTCACAATCCCAATAGGCTTTATATTGGCTATTGTAGATTTAATTAAAAGTAAAGGCGACAAGTCACAAAGGCACTTAGGCTCTTACTTTGCAATAGTATCGTTTGTACTATTTCTGATAGTTGCTTTTAGCAATGGAAGTGGTAACAGCAGTAACAATAATAGCAGTACTGTAAAGCAGCCTAGCACCACACAGCAAGATGCAGACATAGCAAGATATGATGATACAAAACTTAAATACCTTAAGCACGAAGTAATTACAGATAGCAATGACAGAGAAGTTCTTGTTGTTTATTTTGACTTTGCAAACAATTCAGAAGATAACACGGCTTTTGCATATAATTATGATGTTACATGCTTTCAAAACGGCAAAGAACTCGACTATCCGTTAGCTAGTTATGACATTGACGAATACAATAATATTGCAAGAGAATTACAGACAGGTACAAATATTACAGTTGCAAGGATATATATACTAGAAGATAAAAGTAATGTTGATTTAGAAGTAACGCCATTGGGAGATGATAAAAAACTTATAAAATTAACATTAGAATTACAGTAGAGGAAATATGTATGTCAGTGAAAAAAGAACTAAACGAAATGCTAGAAGCAATAGGAGTGAAGAAGAAACAGCAACCACAAATTCAACGCCCACTAAATCCTAACTTTAAAGGAGTGTACAGAGCGACAGAAAACGGCTTAGTCGAAGTATATTGTCCAAGATGTAGTAGTTGGGATTGTTCTCACACGCAGATTACAACAACTGTACCGCAGAAAACTAAGACAAGATATACTGTTAATCTGAATCCCTTAAGACCGTTTACATTGGTTAATAAGAAAGAGAAGATTAAGCAACAAGGTGGAACTTATTCGCAACATAGGTTTGTGTGTAACAGATGTGGGTTGATTTTTTGGTAAACAAAAGGCTGTCAGCCCGACAACTGACAGCCAAAAGTCACAATACCGCTTAAACAAGCAGCACAGATATTATATAACACTAATTGAATTAATGCAATAGAAATATTAAGGAATGTATCAGAAATGGTGCATTCCTTTTTTAATGCCTTGAAAGGGGTGGTTTGATTGATTGACGCAGTTGTGATAGAGGGGGTTAGATTCCCAGTAGCATATAACGGCTACACATACAGCAGAAACAAGATATGGTCTAAAAATACTGGAAGAAACGACTACGGAGAAATGGTTGGCACAATCGTGGATATCAAAGACAAAGTAGAGCTTCAATTACCGCCATTAACAGGCGAACAGGCACTATTGCTTGATAATGTAGTAAGCGACATAGATAACCCATTCCCAACAGCACAAGTCTTATTCTTAGGTGGTACACAAAAGGAAATGACAATATACACAGGAGATGTGACATATCCGTATCTCACAAGGGCAAAGAATAAGGACGGATTAATAGTCGGGGCAAAATTAAGTTTAATTCAGAAATAGAAAGAGGGTTCCACATGAAACTTAAAACAAGTGAGTTAATAGACAGATTTCAGAGTTTGAGCAACATATCACATGACAAGACTACAGGCAGAATTGCTATGGCTGTTATGTGTAATATCAAGGCGTTAGAAGAATTATATAAGGCAACATTACAGACTATAGAAGATACTAAGGTTAAGTATGCAGACAAGGACGACAGTGGCAATCCAGTTGTCAATAATAATCAGTATCAGATTACATCAGAGAACTTAAAAAAGTTACAGGAAGAATTACAGGAAATCAATGAACAAGAGATTGAAGTACCTGACATGACAATGCTTCCTATGGACGCGTTTGATAAATGTGAAGAAACTACACCAGCTAAACTGTACTCAATCAAGTTTATGATAAGCTATTAATTAATCAATAAAGGCGGTGTAGAATGAAGATATTAGACACAGCTATAACGGAAATTGTCAAGGGAAATAGTGCAAGATACTATTCCAAGTATGTTGTTGAAGGAAAAGAACATACTGAAACACTTAATAATTTCAAGTTTCAAAACATGATAAATCCCAATAATGAAATTACGATAGGTAACACTTGCAGTAGCGGTGTTACCTTTTCTATTTATATGCCAGCAATAAGCCTTGAAAATAAGGAGATTACCATATTCGAGGGTGTTAAGGTTGGAGCAGAAATTAAGTATATTAAGTTGGGAATATTTACAGTTACTAAGCAGACAAGTGACGGAGAATACACAAGCTACGAAGCATACGACAGAATGTATAAGGCTGACATGCCTTACTTCTCGGATATGGCATTTCCTAACACAGATAAAGCTATTCTTAATGAGATATGCGGTAAGTTAGGCATATCATTAGCAACAAATATAGTTACAGCGCACACTGTTAGCGACAAGCCACAAGGTTATACAATGCGTGAAATTATCGGCTATATGGCTATGTTACAAGGCTGCAATGCGGTAATTAATTCTGATGGAAACCTTGAATTAAGGTGGTATAAGGATAGTGGATATGTACTTGACGGACATAAGTATTATCAGCAAGGCGTTACATTCACAACGAGTAAAGATTTTATCATAAAGAAGCTGACTTGCAACAATACCAAAAGCGGTTCTACAAAACAAAGTCAGATTATTTCTGGTGACGGAGCGACAGGACTTAGTTTTGCCAATCCGTTTATGACGCAGGCAATTCTTGATGAAGTCTATAAAAAGATAGGCGGTTTTACATTTAGACCGCTTACAGTTAAGTTTGTCGGTGACTACCGACTAGAAGTTGGTGACATTATAACTGTTAATAAAGGCGGCGTTGATTACAAAGTGCCTATAATGCAGATTACGCACGAATGTGACGGTGGCTTAATGGATACTGTTACATCTATAGGGCAATCTGATACGGAGAATACAAGTGTTGCTTCTGGACCTATTACTAAGCAGATGGAGCGGTACTATGCCGACTTGATAACCGTTAATAAGGCACTAATTAATAAGTTAGATGTAGATACAGCCAAGATTACCTATGCAACAATAACCAATCTTAATGCAACTAACGCAAGCATTGATAATCTTAAAACAAATAAACTAGATGCAACATATGCAGATATCATTAATGCTAATGTGGAAAGTCTTAAGGCTGTTAATGCGGACATTGCAAATCTTAAAGTAGATTATGAGAAAGTTGGCATACTTGACGCAAGTGTAGCTGATATCAAAACGTTAATATTCGGTTCAGCAACAGGAACAACAATAACAACGGATTTCTCTAATTCTGTTATTGCTGTTCTTGGAGAAGCGCAGATTAAGTCAGCAATGATTGATAGTCTTGACGCAAGCAAAATCACAGCACTTGACATTAATACTACTAATGTACTTGTTCACAGCGAAGATGGCAGGTCACAATGGGAAGACAATACAATTCAAATATCTGACAGCGAAAGAGTGCGTGTGCAGATAGGCAAAGACGCTAATTCAGATTACAACATGTATATATGGGATAAAGCCGGCAATCTTATGTTTGACGCTATTGGGTTAACAGACAAAGGCATTCAACGACAGGTTATCCGTGATGATATGGTTAAGGATAATGCTGATATTGCCGCAAGCAAGTTGAATATAGAATCGCTGTTTAATGTTATCAACAATGATGGTTCACACACGCTTAATTCAACGAAGATATATGTTGATAGTGAACAGCAAACCCTTGATAGCGTATTCAAGAGTATTCAGACAACCGTTGGCGGCAATTCTACATTATGGGGTTCGGCTATTAAGCAATCCAAAGACTTCATTGACCAAAAGCTATGGTGGACTGATATTCGTAATGGAGAATCCATCGAAAGCAAATTTAATACAGTTACAAGTACACTTGACAGCTTCGGCGTGCAAATAGGAGATGTTTACAAGCAACTCAACGATGATTTCAAGGTATATCAGGTGACATACGAGCCGACCAAGGATAATTATCCAGCTAATGAGTGGAGTGTACCTATATATCCAAGCGATGATATATACCCTAGCGACAGCACATGGCAATACACCGAAGCAGAATATGATAATTATGTAGGCATTATAGCGTATTGGGAAGCGCAGAACAGAGCGTGGCGTTGGATTAGAAAAATAGACGGAACGCACGGTTGGAAAGAAATATCTTCAACCGAAATCGCTTATCTTCTTAATCAAAATGCCGCGTTAAAGGTGAACCTTAATACAATCAGCTCTGAATTAAGTAAGACACAGATTGATATAAGAGACAATTATAGCACTACTGTACAAGTTAATAATGCTATTACACAGGCAGTTAGTGCAGAGAGCAATAGTATCAAGTTGGAAGTCTCTAATAATTACGCTACAAAGAAGAGCCTTGAAAGTTATGCTACATCAGCAAGCCTTGAAGCATACATTAAGAAAGACCCAGCGAGCGGCGAGCTTAAATCCGCAATTGAAGCTATAGCAGATGATATAACGCTTAATGCAAGTGGAACAATTAATATTAGTGGTAATAAGTCTGTTAATATCAATGGTAATCTGTTCACGCTTACATCTACTAATACAACTATTTCAGCAGATGGAAGAGCAACATTTAAAGCTGGAACAATAGGAAATTGGAGTATTGAGCAAAATAAGTTATCATCAACGGTTCAAGTATATATTCCACCAGACATCAATGTGATTAATACAATAAGTGGTGCAATTAAAGCAGAGACAACAAGTAGTTTGAGTAAAAGTCTGTATGATTTCAATGGAGATGGAGCAATTGACCTTTTTGACTTTGTCAAAGCTAAAAGATTTTACTTAGGGTTAGAGACATATAATAATACGACATCAGCAATTGCACAACTATCAAATGTAACTGCTAATATAGACCCTACTAATTTAGATAAAGTAATTAATATATCTGGAACAGATATGTGGGGCACGAAAAGAGAGACATATATTGGGATTAATGGTTTAAAAACGGACAGTGTTAAATCCAGAGATGCGTATTTATCCTACATGACAATTGACGGTGGGGACAGCAATTATTCAGCGGATAGTGATTATGCACTGAACGCACAATCTATTAAGACAAATGAGATGCATATAAATGAACTAAAGGTAGCTTCATCAGTACTTATGATGTGTCCAACATCTAACATACAAATATATAATAATCCGCGAGATATGTATGGTAATCCAGTATTATGTATGGATAATCCGATATCATTTACATGGAGCGACGGAATATTAAGGATATATGTAGACAACACAATAGTAGCTTCGTGGGTATGGGGTGAGCAGAGATGGGAATAATCTAAATCCGCACAGCGGTAGAAAGGAATGGAATATGTTAAGTATAACAAGAACAACAAATTTAAACGGTAATTCGACAATTGACGGTCAAACAGCAATGACAATGTATGCGGCTATTCCAGAAACTGGTTCATTGACAATTAGTCAGACAATTACTAACAAGGAATTGTACCTTGCAAATCAGACACAATGTGATGCTGATTATGAGAATTTCAAAGCAGAAGTTAATAAGTTGCTAAAGAATGAACAACAGATTACAAATTCAGACACAACAGCAACAGCATAAAATATCAAAGAGCGTGGGTTTAAGCCTACGCTCTTATTTTTAAGGAGGTAAATATGAGCCTAACCGGTTTTCTTTCGTACAGCCGTGTAAACTGGCAACAATCGCCAAGTAAAAGTACTCCGCTTAGTGCGGCAAACCTAAATGCAATGGACGTAGGCATTAAGAATAACAATGACATGATTAGCAATCTTCGTGACGAGATTACACAATTAAACAGCAATATTGACGTTAAAAACTCTTTTTGCAAAAATATTGCAAGTATAAATGGTACTCTTGAAGGTTATGGTTATAATTATTGCTATTATAATAAATCTACCAAAACAGGGATTTTATACTTTGCTTCAAAAATTGAAACCCAAGATTCTGCACAGAATAATTTTACCGGATATTACGATGTGACAACAGTCCTTAAAAATATGGGTATTAGCTTTAATAAAGTATTGGAAAGCAATTATACTCCATACGATTCCGCAGGTGTAGTTCGACAAAAGTTGGTTGACTATGGAACAACATTGTTATATAGCTCTGCAAGTCAACATTATGCTTTTGCTCGATATTATACAAAAGATGGAAAGAAAGGCGCATGGGCAACAAGCGAATTCCAAAAGGGTGATTATATTATAGGCTCGCTTATATTTAGCTAAGCTTCGAATACTTCCGTTAGTAATTGCGCCGTCGTATTTAATATTATTGCTGTTTAGCCGCGGAATGAGAATAAGACGCAAGGTATTGACAAAAATTGCAGAAGAAGATGTAAGGCATTTTTATTGAACATGACAAACTGCAAGAAGCAATTTGCAATGTTGGCAGTGCCACATAACATTAACAATATAATATTCGCAATCAAGCACCTTAGTGGAAACACTGGGGTGCTTTTTTGATACACATTTTTCTAGGTTTAGGAGGTAATTTATGAGTAAATTATTCGGAATTGACACATCAAGATGGCAGGGAGATTTTAATTTCAAAGCTGCAAAGGATAATGAGGGCGTGGATTTTGCAATCATCAAGGCAGGCGGTGCTGATGATGGTTTATATGAAGATAGAGAGTTTGAGAACAGCTATAATAAGTTGAAAAGCGCAGACATCCACAAGGGAGCATATTTCTTCGGTAACGCATTAAGCAATGACGAAGCTGTAAATGAAGCCCGATATTTCGCACAGCTTTTAGCAGGCAAATCATTTTGCTATCCAGTATTCTATGATGTTGAAGCAGGCATGGTTACTGGCAATGACCTTACGGACATTATTATGGCATTCCTTGATGAAATGAGAAACGCAGGATATAAGAATGTGGGCTTATACTCATATGAGAACTGCATTAACAATTATGTAGACATTTCAAGAGTAAAAGAAGCTGGTTATGCCGTTTGGGTAGCAAAGTATTCAGATACAGAACCTAGCATTGCTGTTGATTATGATATATGGCAGTTTGGCGGCGGTGTTAATTATCTTAGAGACACACAGATTAACGGACAGACAGTAGACCAGAATTACTGCTACACTGATTATTGCACAGACCATGTAGTTGAAGACATCACAGTGCCGGATTATCAGCCAGTACCAGACACTAAGTACCATAAGGGCGACACAGTTAAGGTACTCAACGCCGTTCAGTATGATAACGGCGAGCCATTTAGCACTTACTATGATAAGTACAGTGTTTTATCAGCTAGTGGCAGAAGAGTTGTTATCGGTGTTGACGGCGTAACTACTGCTGCTATTGATGAGGATAACATCAGCCTTATTAAGTGCATTTATGACAATGGCAATGATATCAACACAGATACAGTAAGCCGTGGTGACGGCAAGAAAGTCAGAGTGCTTGATAACATTGATTATGACGGCGCGAGATTCGTAACATATTATGATGAATATGATGTAATCGAAGAGGACGGAGACAGAATTGTTATAGGTATCGGTACAACAATCACAGCCGCTGTCAATATTGTTAATCTTGAATTTGTCGGCGGTGCAAGTTCTGATGATACACCTACAGATATTCCATTCAGCGAAGACATTGGAGAGGGTAGCACAGTGAGATTTGTTGGCGATACTGATTATGATGGCACACCTATTAAGGCTTGGTTTGATGAGTATACAGTATCAGAAAGAAGTGGCGACAGAGTTGTACTTGTACATGACGGAGAATTATTCGCAGCGGTCAATGTAGCCGATTGTGAATTAGTCTAACCTTAACAAAAATACCGGGAGTGCAATGCTCCCGGTAATATCTTAATGAATAAGCACATAACAAGCATAATGCTTACAATTCTCTTTTTCATAGGCAAATCCCCTTTAAATTTAATTTTACTAATCATATCACAATACACATAATTTGTCGAATACTGTCGAAACTTGCGATATCTTTAAGTTGATTTTTATATTATAAGTATTTATAATAATAATTGTCCGAGAGAGTTCGGACGAAATCTTCAAGTTTTGGCTAGGCGGCACTGTTTGATTGGCGTTGGCAGTGTCGCCGCTGAAAACTGTTAATCTACTGGGGGTAGATTGACATGTAAGAACAGATGTTCTATAATAACACCATCGCTACCAGTGTTATATCGTGCAATAAGGGGGATATATGGAGAATGAGGAATACAGGCAGAAGATAATTGAATTAATAGAAAAAATAGAGCGTACAGACATATTAGAATATCTGTACGCATTCACAAAGAAATTAATTGAGAAGTGGGGGTAAAACCCTACTTCTTACTTTTGTTGGAAATCATAGATTCAATCATATTAAAAACAATCTTCTTATCTCTTTCGTCTAGCATAGAAAACTTATCAATCAATTCAAAATCTTTATCTCCCTGCTTGACATCAAAAGTCTTACGCTGTTCAACATCAAATCCCATTAGCCATAAAGGTTCTACATTCAACACTTTCCCTATTTTACCGCTACTAATATTAGATGGAGCGTGTGAGCCATTAAGATATTGACTTATTGATGACTTACTAATTCCTGTCTTATCAGCTAATTCTTGTGGTTTCATACCACATTCATCAAGTGCTTTTCTCAACCTTTTTGCTGTGACTTCGCATTTCATATGTATATTCTCCTTTCTTTTGTGATAACTGTATTTTAACACAACGCTGTTAAACTTTCAACAAAAAAGTTAAATAAAATTAAACTTTCGTGTTGACATATAAGTTAAACGGTGTTAAACTAAACTCATCTTGAGGAAAGGGGGTCAGATATATGCCATATACATATAACAAGTTAAAAGGGCGTATAGTTGAAGTGTTTGGTAGCCAGAGTGCTTTTGCTAGTAAACTTGGCATTTCTATGGTTTCGGTATCAAGAAAACTTAATTGCAAGACAGAGTTTTCACAGCACGATATTGAAGAATGGAGCAGACTGCTTAATATTCAGCTATCAGAATATGGCGATTATTTTTTTGCTTAAAAAGTTAAACAGCGTTAAACTTTAGAAAGGAGATGAAAAAATGAAAAAGCCGTCTGTTTCAGATGTTGCATTAGTACTGTCAATATTTGTTTTACTGTTTCAGATTTTTTGTCATTTTATTTTACCAAAGTTTTGACAAAATCAATTATTTCTGAATGATGTACAGCAAATTCCATTAAAGCACAGATGATAGAAACAATCACAGAAATCCAGCCTTTAACGTCAGCTTTACTTGATGTTTTTAACGCAACATCAGCTTGTGTTTTAGAACTTTCTGCAATCTCTTTAGCGGAATCGGCTTGGGATTTAGCGGATTGAGCCATATTGTGAAGCTCCTCGCTTGTCTTTTCGAGATAAGCAGACTGACTTTCTAAAAGCTCAATCGGAGATTTACCTTTTTCATATGTAGGTATTTCAATATTAGGTTTTGGTGGTTGCGGGAATAAGTTGTCCATATTTGGATATACAGGTTCGTATCGCATAAAAATCTCCTTAGTTTTTAAGGAATTATATCACAGAAAGGAAGTGAATTAAATGAGCGAAAAGGAAAAGGAAGTAGTTGAGAAGTTAAAAGAAGCGATTCCTAAGATGTCAGATTTTGACAAGGGTTATATTCTTGGCAAAGTCGAGAATATGGCAGAAAAAAGTGATAAGGAATGTAACAACGATAGAAAGGAGTAACGAGTGGAAAGAGAACTGAAAGAATTAATTCGGATTGAAAAGAAAAGAAATTCCTTGCTTGAAGAAATCAATCGGTCATTGAAGAAACTTGCAAGCAAGGAAGATAAAGAGTATCAGAGCAAAGTTGGCAAATCGGCTTTTAATCTTGATTGAGCCAGTTATGGTAATGTTCCAGCATTTCCATAATGCCAATTTCCACCCACGCACGACGAATGAACTCGTATTCTTCAGCAGTGTCAGTAAAGTTTTGCTTTTCAGTAGCAGACATTACCTTCTGATGAATTGAAGAATGAATTTCATTGCCATTAGAGTTTACAAAAGCTTTGAAATCTTCAAAATTTTTCACAATCTCACCTCTTTTCAATATTAAAGATAAGAGGATTATAGCACAAAGTACAAACAGATTAGAATTTTTGATATTGATGCAATAGAAAAGTGATGGTAGCGGTAAATAGTTGCAAACTTTTATTCAAACATCATTAGTTCTTTTTGACAGGGATAGCGCCCTGTTCGTATCAAGTGTGAATTACCTACCGATTGGCAGTTTTGTCTTTAGCATATTGTTTAATTCTATTGATATAGAAATAAGAGTATACAGGGTGCAGAAGTCTAAACCACAGAAGTATGAGCCGACCACTGATATACACAATGCTATGACAGTATCCATACAATCTCCTTTCGGAAAGTGTCTACCATCACTTCTCTATTGTATCAATAAATATAAAGTTCTACAAGTTACAGCAGATAGGAATGAGCAGAATTACTCAAATGCACCTTAAAAGGTCAAAATATATCACACACAAATACAAAAGGAAAGGAATGTGTTTATGGAGCTACAGATTTTTAGCAATTCAGAGTTTGGAGAAATCCGAACTATTACTAAAGATAATGAACCTATGTTTTGCTTGGCTGATGTATGCAAGGCATTGGAAATATCAAATGTAGGAAATGTTAAGCAGAGACTATCTGAAAAGGGTATCCATACTGCGGACACCCTTACAAAAGGTGGAATGCAGAAAATGACATTTATTAGTGAAGCTAATCTTTACAAGACAATCTTTCAGAGCCGTAAAGAAAGTGCAGAGAGATTTACTGACTGGGTAACATCAGAAGTACTTCCGTCAATCAGAAAAACAGGAAGTTACAGTAAGCCTTTGACAACATCTGAACAGATTAGATTATTGGCACAGGGCAACACAGAACTCACAGAGAGAGTTGATAAGGTTGAAGATAAGATAACCAGTATCGAAGAAGAAACTCCACTTTACGGCTGTGAGATTGAAGAAGTGCAGAAACATGTTAGAAAGAAAGGAATTGAAGTACTTGGCGGAAAGGACAGCAATGCGTACAAAGACGGTGGTATTCGCGGTTCAGTATATTCTGATATATACAAGCAGTTAAAACGCGAATTCGGGTGCGTGGCGACATACAAGAGTATCAAAAGAAAATACTTGGCTGATGTACATGAATTCATCGACACCTATTTGTTGCCAATAGCACTTGCCGAGGTGGTACATGATACAAACATGTAGGAGAAGATATGAAAGAAAAGATAATTAACATATCCGCAACACTGGCAGGAATCAGCCTTACAGCGTTGATTCTAAGACCGATACAACCGCAAGCTAAGATTAATCAGCAGAGTGCAGTGTTAAGTGAATGCTACAACTCACATGTTGATTATAAGGTTGAAACTGGAGAGATAAGTGTTGATGGATATGAGCTGTCGCTCATGGCACATTTGCTGATGGGTGAATGCGGAGCGACATGCAACGATGATGAAATGTTATATCTTGCAGGAGCCGTTGTTTTGAATCGGGTACAAAGTGAGTATTTTCCTAACAGCATTGAAGAAGTTATCTATCAATCAGGGCAATATCAATGCACAGAACTTATAAACAGTGGATTCTATAAAGAGCCAACAGAAAGGTGTTGGAGAATAGCAGAAGAATTATTAATAAGCGGATATGACATACCTAGCAATGTGTTGTATCAAGCTGAATTTAAACAAGGTAGCGGCGTTTATAAGAAAGTGCAGAACATGTACTTTTGCTACAAGTAAGGAGTGTTTATGGAAGAAAGGATAAGAGAAGAAATGCTCAACTTGGGTATTCTATCCAATAAAAGAGGTTACATCTACATAATCGAAGCTGTTAAACGCTTTGGAAATTTCACATCAATGGAAAATATTTACAACAGTATTGCTAAGGCAATGAATAGATCGCCAGCATCTATTGAAAGGTCAATTAGAACAGCAATTAAATCAGCTAACCATGATTTATCAGCATGGAAGAATTATGACTGCCTCACAACAAGAGGATTTATTACAACAATGTACTGCAGATGTAAGGAGAGTGCCAATGAGTAACATAAAAAGAATTATTAAGCTGAACAGAAACAGGCAGAGAGCTATAAGGGAAAAGGATTTCAGAAAGTTCTATACTTTCAGCTGCAAAATCCATCTGATTGAAAGAATGGATAAAGTACCTATTGGAAGCTATATTTTAAGACGATAAGGAGAAGATAAGAAATGGAAAACGCAATTAATAACAACAATATCACATTAATAGGAGTAGTCGAGAAAGAAGCAGAATACTCACATGAAGTATTCGGCGAGGGATACTACATATTTATGCTCAAGTGTTTAAGAACAAGTGGCAATGAAGATGTGTTACCAGTGATGATATCAGATAGACTCACTGATATTAGAGAAATCAAAGTAGGACAGGCTGTCACGGTTTTAGGGCAGATAAGAAGCTTCAATAAGCATACTGACAATATGAAGAGCAAGCTGATTCTAACGGTTTTTGCAAGAGAATTTGAAGTGCTGACACAGGATTCAGAAGAATTACCGTTTGAAGATAATACCAATATGGTTACACTTGACGCTTATATCTGTAAGCCGCCTATATACAGATGTACTCCAAAGGGCAGAGAGATTGCAGATATCTTAGTAGCGGTAAACAGACCATATGGCAAGTCAGATTACATACCATGTATAGCATGGGGAAGAAATGCGAGATTTGCAGGTGGACTTGAAACAGGGGAGCATATCCAGATTCAGGGTAGATTCCAGAGCAGGGAATACGCTAAGAAGATAAGCGACAATGAAGTTAAAACAAGAACTGCTTATGAAGTATCGGTAAGCAAGATTGATTATGCAGAGGAGGGCGAAGCTGATGTGTAGTGATATTACAGTTAGAGAGTTAGCAAGTATGGCTCTTGATGAATATGCGATGTGCCAGATATGGTCAGCGTTGCGTGGAACAGTTTTTAACGGTTCGTTTGAAGAAGCTAAGAGTTCAGAGTATGCAGACATAATAGTTGATAACTTCCAGATTGAAGATGGCGTATTTGTAATGAATGTTTAAATAATAAGGAAAGGATATTGTTTATGAGAGCAACTTTAAAAAGGGTAGTACTTGAAAACTTTATGTGTTACGCACACGCAGAGTTTGATTTTTACAGCATAACCAAGATTATAGCCGAGAATGGTGTAGGCAAGTCAACAATAGCCACGGCATATCTGTGGTGCTTATTTAACTGTGATTATGAGTTAAAGGATAATCCGGTTGTCAGAAGAGAAGTTGACGGAAAACCCGTTGACGATATGGACGTATCGGTTGAACTTACACTTGATGTTGACGGAAAAGAAATCACTATGAAGAAAGTACAGAAGCGTACTTATAAAGAAGCTGTAAAAGATGGAAAAATTGTAACAACTGTCAGTGATAATAACTCTTATTACATCAACAGCGTTCCTAAGACTTTAACAGCATTTAATGAGTATCTGGGCGTTAATATGAAGATGTTCAAGGCTTGCAGTAATATCAATGCTTTTCTTAGTAGAAAGCCAGATGAAATGAGAGAATATCTTTTCAGTTTAATTGAAAGTGTTACAGACTTAGATATGGCAAGGTCAAGAAAAGAGTTGGCAGAATTAGTACCAATGCTTGAAAAATACGCTGTCGAAGAAATCCGCTCAATGAATAAATTGATTTCGTCTAATGTTGACAAGCAATCGCCTGTTATTGACGGACAGATTAAGGAAAAGGAAAGAGATATTCAGATTAAATCTGATATTGATACATCTGGCCTTGAACTGTATAGAAACAGCCTTAAAGAGCAGATTGCTGATTGCATTGCAAAGCAGACCGACAATGACAAGCTGTTAGCTGAATACGACAAAGCAAGTGCTGACATTCTCGATTTGAAGTTTAAGCAGGGGGATTTATCACGCAAGGCTAACGAGGAGAATATCAAGGCTAGAAGAGAGATTGAGGACAAGATTGCTGATAAGAAGTTTCTTGTTAAACAGACAAAAAAGACTGTTGCTGATACTGAAAGCCGTGTTGCCAGTTCAGAAAAGGTCATTGAAAATATTAAGAACTGTTTACAGGTAGAGCGTGATAAGTGGAAAGAAGAAAATGAGCGTAAGTTTGATGATTCAAGCTTCATCTGCCCTTATTGCGGTAATGAATATAAGGAAGATAAGAAAGAACAGTTAAAGGCTGATTTTGCAAAGCATAAGGCTGATAACTTAGAAGCCATTACCGATAATGGCAATATGTATAAGGAAAGACTTGATAAGGAAAAAGCTACGCTTGAAAGCCTTAAAGCAGAGCTGCCACAGCACAAGGAAAGCCTTGTAATGCTGAACACAGCTATTACAGACCTTGAAAAGCAGTTATCCGAACTTCCGCAGGAAATTGATGTGACATCCACAGAAGAATACAAGGCATTTGAACAGCAGATAGCCGAAAAAGAACAGGCTATGCACAAGGCTAATGACATTTCAAGTATCAAGGTTGAATTAAAGGCGCAGGAAACAGCTTTAAGGCAGCAGTTAGCAGAATGTGAAAGCCAGATTGCAAAGTCTGATACGGCAGCAGATGAACAGCGGCTTGAAGAATTAAGGGTAGAACAGCGTACACAGGAACAGAATAAGGCTAATGCCGAGAAAATCCTTGATTTGCTTGATGAACTGGATAAGGCAAAGAATGAAACATTGTCTGACAGCATTAACAGTCACTTCTCGCTTGTTAAGTGGAAGCTGTTTGAACTGAACAAGTCGGGCGGTTACAAGTCAGTTTGCATACCGACAGTTAATGGAAAGTCGATTCTTACCACTATGAGCAATAAGGGCAACAGGATTCTTGGCAGAGTTGATATTTGTAATTCTATTCAGAAGATTAGCGGTATGTCAGTGCCTATTATCTTAGACGATAGTGAGAGCCTTGACAGCACCAATCAGAAGAAAGTTGCTGATATGGTCGATAGTCAGTTGATTATGCTGATTGTCAATGATAGCGAGAAATTAGAGATTGTGGAGGGATAATATGCAGGGCGAAGACACATATGTACTTACAGTAAGCGATGAAGAAGCAGAAGTTATCAAACAGTTTGTATCAGTAATGGGTAGAGTTACTATTGGCATAGATAATGATGATGTTTGGGATATTATGGAAACCATCGCAAACAAGCGGACTTCTGGTAGCGTAACAGGCATAATGATTATGTATGAAGAAAGCGAGGAATAATATGAATGATAGATATATCGTAGAGCGTGAATTTGAACACACAGGATATAAATGTGTCGTGGTATTTACACATATGGGACATAGATGCGGATATGTCGGGATTCCAAAGAATCATCCATTATACAAAAAGGATTACAGCGATTACCTTGAAATCAAGAAAGCTGATGTCGGAGACAGAGAAGTAAGCGGGATTCTTCCTTTGCTTGGTGCTTGGCTGGATGAAGATGAAAGAATCCGCATTGAAGCATATTTTCAGTGTCACGGTGGCATTACATATGCAGGTGGTGGAGAACATTCAAGTTATCCAATCGAAAGCGATTTGTGGTGGTTTGGTTTCGATTGCGGACACGCAGGAGATAAGTCGGATTTAGATTATGCGATACAGAAGTTTCCAAGCCATAGAAAAGAGTATGAACTACAAAAAGTGGTTGAAAGTAAATATCCGATTGATGATGTTATCCGCACCGAAGAATATGTTGCGGAAGAGTGTAAGAAGTTAGCGGAGCAGTTAAAAGAGTTTGAATAGAAAGCGAGGAAAACTAATTATGGCAGAAACAACAGCAGTAGTAGAAAAGAAAGAAGAAACAGCAGTACAGCATATTAACAAGGTAACAGATTTTAGCCTTGGAATTTTCGGAACATCCGATAATTTCACAATGGCTTATCAGATGGCAAAGGCATTATCACAGTCAACATTAGTTCCAAGAGAGTATCAGAAAAGCGAGGCTAATTGTATGATAGCAATTGACCTTGCAATCAGAATGAAAACAAGTCCATTTTTAGTAATGCAGAACCTTGATGTAATACAGGGTAAACCTGGGTGGAACGCAAAAGCACTTATCGGAATGATAAACACTAGCCACAAGTATGACGGCAGTTTACATTTTGAGGAAAAAGCAGATAAAAACGGAAAGCCTTTTAGTTGTATGTGCTACGCATTTGAGAATGGAGAAAGAATTGACGGACCAGTAGTTGATATGGATATGGCAGTTGCCGAGGGTTGGGTTGGCAAGAATGGTAGCAAATGGAAAACAATGCCACAGGTAATGCTTGCATATCGTGCCGCCTCATTCTTTTCAAGGAGATACTGCCCGGAAATTTCAATGGGATTATATACATCTGATGAAATTATTGACGGAGATTTCACGGACAAGAGTTATTCGGTTGAGAATATGCAGGCAGAGGTAACGAGAGAAATATCCGATAATGCCAATTCAGTTGAGTTCAAGGAAGATGTTGATACAACAGCTACAGAAGCAACAGAAGAACAAGCAGACAGCACATTGCCACCATTTATGCAGGCAGAATAGAAAGGAGAATGTAACATGATTAAAAGCAAAAAAGGGAAAGTAATTTTAAAGGGAGACGCAAAAGGAGTGTTGGCTGAATTTGGCTGCATTTATTCGACACTTGTTGAAAGACTAGGAAAGGATATTGTTAATAGGACTATTGCTCTTACAGATATATTAGAAATAGCCAAAGGAGACAATAAGCATGAGAATAATTAGTCAGAATGGAAATGTTGATTTGCCTTATGAGCAGATAGTTGTGTGCCACGCAATGGAGAGCGTTATAGCGCTATACAATGGAGAGAAATACGTATTAGGTGAGTACTCTTCCAAAGAGAAATCGTATAAGGCTATGGAAATGCTTAGAAAAGTGTATGAAAATAATGTGTTTTATCATTGCGTAGCCGGTTCAAAGCGTTTTGAAGAAGTACAGAGTATTTTGAGTGAGGAACAATTTCGGAAAGCTACAACAGAGTACTTTCAGTTCCCGCAGGATGATGAAATCGAGGTGTGAGTATGAAGATTATCAAAGGCAAAGAGAAAGAATACAAAGATTGGTACGACAAGAATAGTGACGGATATAGCAGAGCTTGCTTCACTTATGCTGAAAAGTGGGCTGAACTGTTAGAAGCAGAAATTGACAATAGCAATGATGTTATGAAGTGCTTTGTTGATAATGCCGACAGATTAAGCCGTGAAGCAGACACAGAAGGCATAACAGGATTTATGTACGGATGTGCAGTTAGTATTCTTTCACAGTGTTGGGAATACGGAGAGTATTTGAGAAAATGGCATAACAAAGAGTACGGCTATGACGGAGACGGAGTTGTAAATCCAGCGATTATGACAGTAGGTGCGAAATGATGAAACTTAAATGTATCGCTACAGGAAGTACAGGAAATTGCTACACCCTAACTTCCGACAGCGGAGAAACACTTATCCTTGATTGTGGAATACCGATTAAGGAGATTAAGAAAGGCTTGAATTGGAATGTTAAAGATGTTGTGGGTGCGATATGTACCCACAGCCACCAAGACCATAGTAAATCGGTTAAAGACTTAAACAATATGGGTATTCCTGTATGCACACCATATAAGAAGTTACTTATGAGCCAGTTTTTGTTTAACTCATATTTCACAGTCAGAACATTTGACTTAACAACAGTAGATGGCAGATGGACACATACAGACGCAAATGGCGAACCTTGCCCGATATTCGGATTTCTGATTACGCACCCCGAAATGGGTAAATTGCTTTATATAACCGATACAGAGCTGATTAAATGGAAATTTAAGGACATAAACCACATTCTCTTAGGCGTGAACTATGACAAGGATTTAGTTGACACCGACAATCCGAAGGCTGATCACGTTTTCAGAGGCCATTTATCCATTGACACAGCTTGTGATTTCGTCAAGGCTAACGATTCAGACAGCTTGCAGAACGTCATAATGTGCCATCTATCAAGTGAAAATTCTGATAGAGATAGTTTTATCGAGAAGATGAAAAAAGTTGCTTACGGGGCAAATGTAGATGTTGCAGAACAGGGTAAGAGTTGGATTTTAAGGAAAGGAGATGAATGTCCGTTTTGATTAGTTTTACAAGTGGAAATTCAGATAATACAACAGAAGCGGTACACGGACTTGATATTTTTACAAAGAATTGGTGTATGAACTGCGAGGAGACGGAAAAGCAGGAAGACCTTGTATTCAGGTGCAATGAATGTGAGTTTAAGACAGCAGATGGAAAATGTCTTGTGAAAATGTTTGCGAATAAACATAAGCATGAATATCCATTAAAGGATTTTGGCAGTATGGGAAGTCATTAAGAGCACTCGCAAAGACAAATGTGTGTCCGCTTTAGAAAGGAGCAGTAATGGAGAGATTAACAAGTAATAAGCCGACATCTGATATGAATATGCTTGAATTAGCGTATAACAGTTGTTATGCAGATGAAAAATGCAACGCAAGATACAGGGATTACGAATTAGACATTGACAGTCGAGAACTTATTAAAAATCTTGCAAAAGATATGTGCGATGAAGATTTATCGAATATGTCAGATGAAGAATTTGACGAATATATGGCTGAAATGCTGTCGGTTGAAGTGGATAGTCAGATAGGACTGTTAGCCTTGTTTTATCGCAATTTATGGGCTATGGCTGATTTAAGAGAAAAGCTGAAAGAATACGAGGACTTAGAGGAACAGGGCAGACTTATTAAGTTGCCGCTTTTGAATAGTGAAGTGGAACAAAGGGAATGCGTTCACACTAAAGCAACTTGCCATCATAAAGAATACAAATGTTCAGAATGCCCATTAACGGAATTATTCTGTGATGAATTTTACAAGGCTATTGACAGTTGCTATACAGAAGCATATGCAAGCGGATGTCTTGCTGGAATTGAATTAGGGAAATCCGAAGCCGAAGCAAAACTGAAAGAATTGAGAGGTGCAGAAAATGAGTAATGTAACATGCGATGAAAATTGTGCTGAATGCGGTAGATGGACTACTATGCATTCTAATGGAGAAGACGTTAGTTATGATTGTTTGGTTACAGGAAAATATATCGTAAAAAAGAAAAGTGAAAGGGAAAGGGACAATGAGAATGACTAATGCCGACAGAATAAGGAATATGTCAGATGAAGAGTTAGCGGATATACTCTTCGGTTCTTGTATTGATTATATTGGAGCAGATAGATGTGAAAGAATGCCTAAAAAAGTTAGTTGTAAAGAATGCGTTTTAGAATGGCTTCAATCAGAAGCGGAATAGGAGAAAATATGGAAGAATGTGAAGCAATTAAGGAATTACATAACATAAGACCGAGAGGTGGCATTATTCCACAAAAGAGAGCTGAGGCTTTAGATGTGGCAATACAGGCACTTGAAAAGCAGATACCGAAGAAACCTATTAAGAGCAAAAAACAAGTAGTTAGGTATGTTAATACATATTGTTGTCCGATTTGCAATTTGAAATTTACTGGAACAGGTATTGCAAAATGGTGTTACCATTGCGGTCAGAAATTAGATTGGAGTGATGAAGAATGAGTAAAGAACTTAAACCGTGCCCGTTCTGTGGTGGAGAAGCAAAAATTAAAGCAGTTATGAAATCTTACGGTTTTACCATTTGGTGCGCATGCGGATGTGGAGCACGAACAGATGGATTTTGCCCGGACACGAACAAAGAGGATGACACGATGGAAAATATCGAGAAATGCAAGAAAAGAGCCGTAGAAGCATGGAACAGGAGGGCGAACAATGAGATTGATTGACGCTGATGCACTAAAGAAAAATTTGAAATCAGTTACTTTAAGTAATGGAACTTTGCTCAATACAAATACAGTATTGCTATTACTAGATAAATATCCAACCGCCTATGATGTAGATAAGGTTGTGGAACAGTTGAATAATTTAAAAAGATATTCTAACCCATATGATAGTTATTATGAAGAAGCTAGTTATAGAGCGACTGAATTTGAGAATTCAGTTGTAAACAGGCTTATTGATGATGTGATTAAGATAGTAAAGGTAGGAGGAAGAGATGAACGATAGATATTTATTTAAGGCAATAGATATCAATTCTGTATGGCGTACAGGCTTACTTATAGCTTTAAAAGGCAATAGATGTGCAATTGAAGAAAGTGACGGAAGCAAATGGGCGTGTGATGCTAAAACTCTTTGCCAATGTACCGGCTTGAAAGACAAGAACGGTAATCTGATTTGGGAGAATGATATTTGCGATAGAAAAGAACAATATCCAGAGATTGTAAAATATTGCAATGGGGACTGGACATTGGATTACAGTTATGCAATCCATAAGGAAAGTGGGGGTTGTTACTGCAACTTAGGATTTTATGTAGAAGAAAGAAAATGTGTAGAAGCTATCGGCAACATATTTGACAATAAAGAGTTATTAGAAAGCGAGAAAAAGTAATGAACTATATTTTATTAATTTTATTATTTGTACTCATTGAGTTAGGTATCTCTTTGGTAGAAAGCTTTGTTATATCATGGATAGCTTGTATATTAGGTATTAAAATAGCATTTAAGATAATTTTATTTGTGGTATTTATTGCAAATTTGTTTTTGGCTGTAAAAGGAAAGTAAGGAGGAAAAGTAATGAATCGTTTAATTTTATGTGGAAGATTGACAAGAGACCCAGAGGTTAGATATTCACAGACAGTAAACGGAAGTATGGCAGTTGCAAGATACACATTAGCTGTTGACAGAGCTTTCAAGAAAGAGGGCGAACAAGCAGCAGACTTTATTAATTGTATTGCATTTGGCAAAAATGGAGAGTTTGCAGAGAAGTATCTTCACCAAGGCACTAAGATTATTGTTGAGGGCAGATGGCAGACAGGCAACTACACTAACAAGGATGGACGAAAAATCTACACTAATGATTGCGTTGTTGAAAGACACGAGTTCTGCGAAAGCCGTACTAATCAGCAGAGCAATAACAGTAATGGAATTATGGGCGGTAACAGCAGTAATGACAGCTTTATGACTATTCCAGATGGTGTAGCTGACGAGGGATTACCATTTAATTAAGAGGTACAATTATGGATTACAAGAAGTTAAGACAGGCGAAAGCCATAGAATCAGAGAATCGAAAGCGACTTCTAAAGATAAATCCAAAGCTGAATGACAGGAGCGGAATATACTTTTTGACAAGAACTGACGAAAACAATATTTCGTACTTTTACATAGGGCAGGCAGTGCATATATGCCAAAGAATGTGCGGACATCTTGTAGGGTATCAACACATAGACCTGTCTCTTAAAAAAAGGGGCTTTTATAGTGATAATAACCCTTATGGGTGGAAACTTAATTTTATCAACTATCCCGAATCCGAGCTAGACAAATGGGAACAGTACTGGATTTTGGAGTACACCAAAAAAGGTTATCAATGCAGATACAACAAGACAGCAGGCGGTCAAGGAGAGGGCAAAGAAAAGATAAATGAGTTTAAGCCCTCTAAAGGTTACCGTGACGGCATACAGCAGGGCAGAAAGAACCTTGCAAGGGAATTATCCAATATAGCGGAAAAACACCTTAAAATCGAATTGAGAGCGGATAAGGCTAATAATAAGGTGTCGCAGAAGCAGTATGAGAAGTTTAAGGAATTATTGAAAGTGGGTGAAAATGATGAGCGACAATAAAGAAAATGAGCAGTGCAAATGGTATGTTACTCATACACCTTACGGATTTCCAATTTATACCACAGAGTGCGGGAAAATGAGGTTTAATTACTCAAAAGGATATGATATTTACTGCAATGCTTGTGGTAGGAAAATTAAGATTGTTGATGATAAGAAAGTGGGTGAAAGTAATGCTGATGCCAACAGTTAAAGCTAAAGAGTTTGAGAAGTTCGGCTTCAAAAAATGCAAGGGCGAATATGGTAAGCAGGGCTGTTATTACTTGTGCGTATCAAGAGGAGTAAAAATGCTTTTTGTGAGTGATGTGTATTTTGGTATTAATGACTGGGATGATAATGACCCAAGAATACATAGAGACGCTAATTGCAGATACAGAGACAACAGAACTTACCTTGATATTATCTACGAGTTAATCAAGGCAGATATGCTTAGAAGCGATTGTGCGAAAGTGGGTGGTAATGATGAATGAAAAAGACCATAAAGCTGATTTTAGCTTTATAACAAGAATGTTAGAAGAAAATAGAAAAGCTGGGTATGAACACGGATATTCAGTTGGTTACAACAAGGCTGTTGATGATTTGACTGCTAACATCACTGAGCGTTTTTCCGGGATGTCTATGTCAAGCGGATTACCAACCGAGGGCGCAACTTGGGAAAATGCCATAAGACAAGTAAAGCAGATAGCACAACAGTTGAAAGGAGCAAAATAGAATGAAGATTTTAAGCAAGAAGAAGTGCGACGAGATTCTAAAAAGGATAGTTGCTAACGAGATTATTCAAATTGAATACGGATTGAGAGATATTGAAGCCGAAACGAAGGCAACTGAAAACAGGGCTGATATTGCTTACATGGTTGGTGGCATTAAAGGCATGAACAAGGTGCAGAATACTGTACACAAAAGATACAACAACTAAAATTATCAGAAAGGAATAGGTTGTGCGCACATAAAACCGAGGTTTCCTTTTGGTGATGAAATGCTAGAAAATGGACTATATAAAATGGATTGCAGGGATGGACTTAAATTAATAGATGATGAAATGATAGACATTGTAATGACAGATATTCCTTATAATATTTCTCAAAACAAATCTATTGATAGAAGCACAATAGATAGCAAGAAGTCAAAGCGTAATGAAAATAAAAAAGAACTCAACTTCAATTATGGTAAATGGGACTTCTTTGCAGATAATGAGGCATATTTCAGCTTTATTCAGAATGTCTTTATCGAAGTATATAGAGTTATGAAAGACAGTGCTAGTCTATATATGTGGGTTCCTAAAAGTGAAGTATCTTTTATTGAATATATACTTAAAGATATAGGATTCCATATTAGAAGTACATTGGTTTGGCGTAAAACTAATCCTTGCCCTCAAATATTTAAGGTTGGGTATATGTCCAGTACTGAATTTTGCATTTTTGCTACAAAGTTACCGGGTGCTAAACATTATTGGAATATTGAGAAAGGGCAGAAACAATCTTTTTGGGTAAAACCAATTTGTCAAGGCAATGAGAGGACGGAACACCCGAATCAAAAGCGGCTTGATATTGCAGAAGATATGATTACTCAATCCGCAAGAAATGGTGAGTTATTATTGGATCCATTTGCAGGAAGTGGAACTTTTGCAATAGCAGCACATAATTGCGGATTGAAATTTATCGCATTTGAAAATGACGATAAAAATTATAAAATCGCAGAGAAACGGATAAAAGCCGAGGTGTCGCAGATGAATTTGTTTGATTTTATCGGAGGTGCGGAATGACAGACGAAACAAAACAGGAAATACAAATAGTCCTTGACTTGCTAAAAGGTAGTCTTGTAAGGAATGGTGTGAGTATGGCAACAGACATAGAGGGTAACTTGATGTTCTTTGATACAGCCACTTACAACAGAAGCAAAGGCAAGGAGTTTGACGGATTTAGGGTTAATATCAACGATTTAGTAAAGTAACAATGTGACAGAACTTGAAGAGGTAATTATGGCAGGCAATTTTATTAAAATTGACAGAAAGATTTTAAAGTGGGAATGGTGGAGCGATATTAATACATTCAGACTTTTTATGTATATGTTGATAAGTGCCTATTGGAAAGACGGAAATTATAAAGGCAAGATAATTGAAAGAGGGTCTTTCCCCTCCTCAATATCTGAATTATCAAAAGAAACTAATTTGTCCGTAATGGAAATTCGTACCTCACTAAAGCACTTACAATTAACAGGCGAAATAACAAGCAAAGCAACAAACAAATTCACGATATTTACTGTGGTTAACTACAATTTGTATCAAACGGATAACAAGCAAGATAACAAACAAATAACAAGCAACTTAACAAACAATCAACAAACAGATAACATTCTATTAACAAACTCTATATTAAAAGAAAGTAAGAATGAAAGAACAGAAGAAATTAAAGAAGATAAGAATATGAAAAAAGATATTACTAACGTAATATCCAAAAAGAAAAGTTATTATCCCGATGATGAATTGCTTGATGAAGCATTTAACGAGTATGTGACAATGCGTAAGAGAATAAAAAAGCCTATATGTACTGACAAGGCATTGCATAGGGCTATGAATACTCTTGAAAAGTTATCTGGTGGAGATAATGACTTAGCCGTTAAAATTCTTAATCAGTCAGTAGACCATTGCTGGCAAGGATTGTTTGAGTTAAAAAGTGACAGCAAGCAAGATAGACAAGGATTTGTGAATGGCATTGATTGGAGCAAAGTATAAAGGAGCGTGAAGAATGAGATTGATTGATGCAGACAATCTGAATTTTGAAGGGCAAAAGTACAACAAAAGTCAAATGAAATCAATACTGGATTTTATTGACACACAGCCAACTGCCTATGATGTGGACAAGGTTGTGGAGCAGTTGGAAGAACTTAGAAAAGAATGTGAAGACCCATTGCAAGATTATGACCCAAATTATTTTATTGATAAAGCAATCGAGATTACGAAAGGTGGTGGAGTAGATGGCAATTAAACCAATTTTATTCAATGCCGAGATGGTTCGGGCGATTCTGAATAGGAGAAAGAGTTGTACCAAGAGGCTGATAAAGCCACAGCCGGACGAGAAGCATACATATCCATTAGGGTTTGTGATTGACAGCACAGAAAGAAAAAATATTGGCTTATTCGGATTTGGAACAAGTGAGTTAGGCGGTTCGATTCAATACGCGAAACCACCTTATCAGCCGGGCGATATCCTTTATGTCCGGGAAACATGGGAACATTTTGAATGTCATTGTTGCGAAGATGATGAACATGGGAATTGCTGCAAGGAACCGCAACAGAGTGTTTTGAACAAAAGTTGTGGCTGTTATATGTATCAAGCAACAGATGAAATATCAGGAGATGCAAGGTGGCATCCATCTATCCACATGCCGAAAGAAGCGGCGCGTATCTGGCTTAAGGTTACGGATGTGAGAGTGCAGCGGTTGCAGGACATGGATAAGATGGATGTGGCAAAAGAAGGAATAGACACAAGATTATGCATTAATTTAAACCATGCATTGGCAAAGTTTAAAAAATTATGGAACTCCACCATCAAAAAATCCGACCTTGACCGCTACGGCTGGGATGCAAATCCGTGGGTGTGGGTGATTGAATTTGAGCGGTGCGAGAAGCCACAGGAGGTGTGATACCGATTGACAAGAGATGAAACAGTTAAAATTATTCGCATTATGTGTGATTGCTATCCTAACTACAAGCCTAACAATCTTTCTGAAACAGTAGATGTGTGGCAGATGATGTTAGATGAATACAGCTACAATCAAGTGTCGATAGCTTTAAAAGCGTATGTTACGTCTGATACAAGCGGATTCGCACCAAGCGTAGGAGAAATAGTTGCAAAAATACAACTTGTATCGCAACCGCAGGAACTTGACGGAATGGCAGCGTGGGGATTGGTTAGTAAGGCGTTAAGGAATGGTACTTATGGGGCAGTTGAAGAATTTAATAAACTACCGCCACTTGTCAGGCAAGCGGTTGGTATGCCAGACAATCTTAAAAACTGGGCGACATCAGATTATCAGACGATAGAAACAGTAATACAATCAAATTTTCTAAGAACCTATGAAACAATTGTTAAGCGTGCAAATGAAATAAATCGTATGCCAGACAATATCAAATCACTTATCGAAAAGACGAATGCAAATTCGTACAAGGCTCAAATCGAGCAAAAATTCCAAAGAGATATAAATACATTACAAATTAAAGAAAATGCCCTTATCGGTCAAAATATAAATGCAGAAAGCTATTGTGAAATACCTCAAGATATTCAAGACAAAATAAACGCCATGAGGTAATAATTATGAAACCTAAAAATTGTATTTATCCAGATTGTTTTAATTGTATGTTGGAAGATTGCATATACAACGGACTTGAGCAGATAGATACAGCTCAACAAAACAAATTTGATAAAGATATTGCTTTTGAAAATAAACTGGAACACTTAGAGCCTAAACAGAGAGCAAAAGCTATATACGACAGAAAGTACGAACAGACAGAAAAAGGCAAAGAAAGACGTAGGCGATACAACCGGTCAGAAGCACATAGAGTTAGTCAGAAGAAATATTTTCAGACAGAAAAAGGCAAAGCCGCGCAGAAAAGATATAAACAATCTTATAAGGGTAAGGTTGCGCAAAATAAAATAAACGCTAAGAGAGTTGAAACAGGTAAAAACGCTATCTACTGTAGAAGATACCGAGAGAAAAAGAAAAGAGAGGCTATGCTAAATGAGTAAGTCAGAACAACGAAGATTTCAAGAACAAATGATGAGAGTTCAATTAAGCAGGCAAAAGAACAAAGAAAATAAAGAAATGTTTGGTAACGCCTTGATAATTCTGCTATGGGTTTTGCATGACAAGTTTGGATTCGGTAATAAGCGATTGGAGCGTCTTATTGACGAAATCAATAAATTTAATGAAGATTTCAATGCAGGACTTATAGACCCAAAAGAGCTTATTGAACAGTTAGAAGAAGAAACTAAAATCAAAATTAAATATTAAGGAGTGTGGCTTTATGAAATTTTCAGATTTTACAAAGCCAGAACTTGAAAGAATAATTAAAAATGCCAATTTTACCGAGGAAGAAGAGAGAATATTCAAACTTCTTTCTCGGAATTTTACACAAAAAGAGATAGTTGCACGATTATGCGTATCGCAAAGAACTCTTGAAAGGAGAATAAGGAACATTAAAAATAAAATTGAAAGGGTGTGCTGTGATTGGAATTAACAGACAAAGAGTTGTTGAATTATGTACTAGAGAATGGTATTATCTCTCGTGACGATGTTCAAAAACAAATTGAAATGAACGAAAGGAAAAAATATTTAAAAGCACACAATAATGAAATCTGGCAAGGAAAGGATAAGAAGTGGTATACATACTTGCCAGACGAAAGCACATCAAGCGGCAGAAAGCTGCTAAAGCGTTCAACGCAAGAGTCTCTTGAAGATGGAATTGTGGAACACTACAAGAAACTCGCTAATGAACCTTTAGTTAAGGCTGTATTCAAGGAATGGGCAGACCAAAAACTTGAATATCACGAAATCAAGAAGCAATCATATGATAAGTATAATGATAACTTTGCCAGATTTTTCACTAATGAAGCATATCACATGGCAGATAAGAAAATCAAGTACATTACAGAAGATGACTTAGAATGCTTTATTAAGACTGTTATTGCCGAATGTAAGCTTACACATAAGGCATATTCTGATATGCGAATCCTTATTAATGGCATTTTTAAATATGCCAAGAAAAAGGGGTATACTAATCTAAGTATCACACAATTTATGGGAGACTTGGATTTATCACGCAGAGCTTTTACTAAAAATGTGAAAAAGAAAGAGGAACAGGTGTATTTCGAGGATGAAATTCCAAGAATCACAGAATATCTATGGCAACGATATGATATAAGGAGCCTGGGATTATTACTTATGTTTGAGTGTGGAATGAGAGCTGGCGAGTTATCATCACTTAAGTTCTCTGATATTCACAACACTGTACTGAAAGATGGAACTATTAAGCATTATATTTCTATACAAAGAACAGAAATTAAGGTCAGAGATGAAAATGGGAAATGGGCTAAGATAGTAAGCGACTATCCTAAATCTGACGCAGGATTAAGAGATATAATTATTCCAGACAAAGCTGTAAATACTGTTAAGGCAATTCGCAGATTAAATCCTTTTGGAACTTATATGTTTGAAGAAAAGGGAGAGCGTATAAAGGAACAAGCATTTAACAGAAAGTTGCATAAGATATGCAAGGCACTAGACATTAATTATCGTTCCACGCACAAAGTCCGCCGGGCATACAGTGTTGCATTGTATGATAATTGCGTGAGCGACACTGTTATAACAGAAATGATGGGGCATACAAGCATTGAGACAACAAGAAAATATTACATTTACAGTAATAAGACTGATAGAACTAAGATTGAGCAAGTTAATAATGCTATCAATTATTAGGATTTTGATTACAAAGTAATCAAAGTAATCAAGGCACAAAGCCAGAAGCCCAGTAATAGAGCGGAATAAGGAAGTGGTCAATGCAGTTCGATTCTCTCATCCCCTGCT